>Ga0214542_1005157_pt1 | contig 25166 bp, 26 predicted proteins | sample CNSS1metaG_FD_160096 | JGI IMG/M metagenome (GOLD analysis project Ga0214542, IMG submission 160096) | Root nodule microbial communities from cowpea collected in UCLA plant growth center, Los Angeles, California, USA - CNSS1 | ecosystem: Host-associated > Plants > Roots > Nodule | place: USA...
TTGTAAATCAACAACAATAATTAATTTAACAATAATCTCTAGATAACCAATGAAGAATATTATTTAGAAAAAGCAGTGGAATTGACCTATTTACTATTACTGTGTTTACAATCTTCCGTGTCATTTTTTTTGCATATCAAAACCCCCCTATTTTTATAGTTGCTAGTTTTAATTGCAATTTTAAGAATCAAATATTTGAGATCAATTCCGTATTCGTTGTGAGACGACTCAGGGTTATCTTAACCCTAACTATTTTGTTCACTACAAACTGGCAATACTGAAGTTGCTAAAGTAGTGGTAATTTGATCGCCTAACGACAGCGATATCAACGTCTCACCCAGGCGAGACCCTCTTGCCTAAGCGAGATCTCGAGGGGAGGTTTGGGGTTTTGTTAAACTAGTCGCCTAGACGAGGCATTTTAATCCTGAGCGAGCGAGGGTCTCGCCCAAGCGAGCATGAGCTCGCTTAAGCGAGATTACGTACGCTGTAGTGGTTCTGGAGGCTCGCTTAGGTTGGTGGATCCTGCTTAAGAGGGGTGAGCTGGAGTGGTTAAATAAAGGCTCTTAGTTTAAGCAAGCAAGGGTGAAGATGTACGTTCAAGGAAGGTGTTTTTGCTATGTTTATGAGATAAGATGGAACTTGTGAGAGGTGGTCTACATGACTTGTAAAATATCTCCTTGGTGGGCTTGCTGGTGTTCTATGGGTTGTGGCCTGGGACGTATCCTTGAGTTGTGGCTCGGGATAGGGGTTAACCACGTGGCATTCTATGGGTTGTGGCCCGGAATGACTTTCCTCGAGTTGTGGCTCGGGATAGCGGATGAACACGAGGGACCTTGAGTTGTGGCTTGGGTTGGTGAGTGTGCCGGTGTGAGTGTGCTGGTTGTGGCCAGTACGGATGGGTCCAGATGGATTGCCCTCCTCGGTGAGTCATTGACGAGTTTGGTAGTCCTGGGACGTTGCAGACTATGTTCGTATTTGGGAACTCCACCTGGCGTTACGGTGTGTGATCTGTGGCATGGTTTCCGCACGTGCTCTATCGGTTGTGGCTGATAGGTGTGGCAGCAAGACGCCTTGAGATACTTAAAAGGAGATGTAGAACACTGCTAAATGGTTGTGGCCATGTGAAAGAACTGGAACGAGGTTCCCTGATATAATTTACTATACATGGTGGTGGCCATGTGGAGGGAAGGTAACGAGTCTTCCACGAGGTGTATCGGTGTACATGGTAGTGGCCATGTGATGGGAATAGAGCAAGCGTTTTGGGAAATGTAAGGATATCATATATGGTTGTGGCCATGCGATATAAAGGAAAAGTTGTGTTATTGATATATTGTTTTATCTATTATACATGTATATGTGTGTTTGGTATATTTTTATGTGTTTTATCTGTTAGCTCACCCTATATGCTTGTGTTTGGCAATGATCGTGTACGCGGTACACGTGAGCAGGTGATGATGCAGGTGGAGCTGGTGAGGCTTAGCTGCGGAGAGGGGATGATTAGGGGAGTCTTTATGTTCACGTTTTCGTTATTCTATTTTAAAATATGATGTAAAGGCTCATGGCCTATTTGACTAAACTTGCAGTTTTGTATTTATGGACTTATTGGTAAATTAATAAAGTTTTAAATTTCCCGTGTTTTAGGAAACGAGGTATTATTAAATGTGTATGTAATTAATTACTTTATTTTATTTTATTAAATTTGTAATATCCTGACGGGATGTTACATAGATGACATAAACATTGTTGGAACTCATAATGAGCTCACAAAGGCAATTGATCGTTCAAATAAATAATTTGAGATGAAGGATCTTTCAAGGGAAAAGTCTTGTTTGAAATTAGAAATTGAGTATTTAAATAATTTGTTTTTTATACATCAAGAGCCTTATATATTTAAGGTGTGTAAAATGTTCTAATTGGATAAGTCGCATCCATTATGTACTCTAATAGTTGTGAGGTTGTTAGATGTTGATAAATGTTCTTTTTAGACCTCAAGAAAATGATGAAGATGTTCTTGATCCAGAAGTACCATATCTTAGTGTTATAGGAACATTGATGTATCTTGCTAATTATACTTGACGTGATATTGTATTTGCTATAAATTTGTTAAGCAAGATATAGTTCTTCACTTACAAGAAGACAATGAATTAGAGTAAAAAATATACTTTGTTACCTTAAGGATACTACGAATATGGAATTATTTTATCCAAATGATTCAAAATTGGATCTAATGGATGCATATGCATGTTATTTATTATATTCTCCCAATGTCATAATGGTTGATCACAAACAAGATATTTATTCACATATGGTAGCACAATGACTTTATGACGATATGTGAAAGAGAGCATAAAAGCAACATCGTCAAAATCATGCATAACTTTTAGCATTACATGAGAAGAATGAGATCAACAACCAATGCATTGCTCAACTGAAAGGATGATGTAAAGATCCAAAATATTCGTTCATGCGAAAATCTAGCAGATTTATTTACAAAGTCTTTGCTAAGGAGAACTTTTGAACAATTGGTTCACAAGATTGGACTCCGTCATCTTAATGAAGTAAGTTTACATGAGGGGGAGAAATAAAATATGTAAAGAACAATATTATATAAAATGGTGTACTCTTTTTCCTTCACTAGTTTTTATCCTAAAGGATTTTTCCTAGTAAGGTTTTAACGCAAATGTGATTACATTAGTAAATATATGAAGACTAATTTTTTGGAATATTTTTTTACTATTTTCTATTTTTAATTTATTATTTTTTTAGGAAATTTATAATTTAAATTTATGAATAATTAAATATATATTTACAAAATTATGCTAAATCGCCAATATTATTAAATTTAAATTTGTTGTATTAGTATTATCAATTTAATTTACTTTTAAGATATAATTTGTGTTTACTTTTCTTGTTAAAAATTTAAGTATTTATTAATTAAGTAATCAAATAATAAAACGTGCTGATTTAAGAAAAATAAATATAAATAAATTTGGCTAATATATGTTTTAAGTTCCATAATTTTATCCGCACTGGTTTTTTGTTTTTTGTTTTTTTTTCTTTTTTTAATTATGTGTTATGAAAAATAATAAATAATTATTATATATTAAAGAAGTTTAATTATTAAATTAGTTTTTTAATTTGTTGTTGTAACGTCCCATTTAATCAATAAACATAATTAACGAAAATGTCGCACAAGGTAACATAATAATGAAGTCCTGGAGTTTTAAACTTAACTCCTTACAACTCAAGGCACACCACGATGCCACAGGAAAACAAGTTATAAAGTTTAAGAGGAACATAAAGAAATCAAAAGTCAAATTGATACATTGGCCATAGCCCTAAAGAAAAGCCCAACAAGAAACATCAAGTCCAGCCCAAGTGGACTATGCAGCGGAATCATCTCTCCCCTATTGGCCACGAGTACCTCTCGTATCTGCTCCCATCAATAAATTGATGATCATCGCAAAAGTAAAAGGATAACATACAAGGCATTCAAACAAGAAAGGGTAAGCTAGAGCCAAAAAGATTTCATCAATGCAATCAGTTATATTTCCACAGTCCAATATACATTCATCAACCAAGGATGTTATGACTTCTCAAACAATACACTAAGACTCGACTCGACTCATCCGGATACATATAACCTGGTCGGATTCAGCGGGTGCTTGCACTTGTGGTGGATACCTTTGCTCACCCTCGAGCTATGTGTTACAAGTGTTACAATGAATCAATTCCCTCAGACACAAGGTTAGCCCTTAATGAGTTTCAGGCCTCCTGCTACTCTCACCACAGGAGTCAGTCCGCTCTAAGTGAGACTAACTAACTCCTTAGAGTGTCAGGATGCAATCCTTACCTTGAATCCTTCTCACGTTATATAGATGGGGCACCACCATGGACACCCACTAACAGGGGCCATGGAATTACGTCCCGACCACTGAAGCACAACCCTGAGAATCTCACCTAGAGATCCCAAGGAATTACGCACTGACACAGACCAAATCATGTTCATACAACCATGTAATATTTATCATGCATGCATATGTATCATGTCAACCCTTATAACCAATCCTCTTTCGTGTTCCCGGTCAAATCCATACCAACTCGTCATACTCCACCCATGAATATAGGGTTTCAACTCATCTCATTACCATGTCACCTTCATAACCAACCAATCTTATATTCATCACATGCCAAGAATTTATCCAAGTTCATCATTCACAACTCATACACCCTCCCATTTCATGCATACTCATTCATTTCATACTTGGACATAGCAATACAACCAAACATGCATTTAAGACCCAAAACAAAGATTGAAAGAGTACCCACACATCCTCTCGCCCAACTCTCGCTCAAGCGAGAGGGACTCTCGCTCAGGCGAGTTCCCTTCGCCTAGGCGAGAACCTAACAATTTCGAACAGGGCCATTCGCACTAGCTCGCTTAGGCGAGCTCTCCTCGCTTGAGCGAGGCAATCTCTCGCTCAAAACACAGACCACCCACCTGGGCGACATCTCGCGCAAAAGGCTTGGGCAAGCCTTTGCCAGTCTCGGTTAGGCGAGCCTGACTCGCCTGGGCGAGATTATCAGTTCTCGCCCCTGTTCTCCTTGCAGCAGTTACGTTTTCGCATCCACCCAGCCACACAAGATATCCCACACATTCATAACAGCGTACAATCCATGCAAACACTAAGCATACTCAAACACAGGCCAAACACAACTTAAAACTCGAAACCCTAGGTTCCCTTACCTAGAAAGGGGTTTGTACGAGATTTCGACACTGAACCACATAGCACAATAGCTCCAGAATCAGACTCGCAAATTGGAAACAGCGAACAAAAATGAGTTATTATAGGGTCTCCAACTATGACCACGAAACTAGACTAGAAATGGTGATAGGAGTTAAAGTACACTTACGTTAGCTGAATCAAGGCCAAGCCAAACGTGAATTTGAGGGAACTTTGAAACCCTAGCAGAGGAAAGCGGCAACAGCTCTAAGGAGGTGAGGTTTCTGTTTTGACGAAAAGTGAACACAATTAGGGTTTGGGGCAGATTAGGTCTGTTTTCCCCGTTTTGGGCCAGCCCTAATGCCCAATAGTTAGGCCAACCTTAAGAAAAGGGCAGAACGAAAAGTGAGCCTTACAGTTGTTTTAGTTTATTTTGATTTCTTTATTATTTTAGGATTTAATTTCGTATTTCATTTAAAAAAAAATATTCAATTTGGTCTATTTATTATTTTTTATTCAATTTAGTTCTCCTTTTCTTTTCAAAGGATTCAATCTTGTTTTCTCGGATTTGAAATCAAATTAGTAATTAAGTTTAAGTACACTTTATATACATACATGTTAAACTATTTTTTTAGAATTTATACATCAAATTACTTCACCTAAGTGTAAAAATTTTGAGTATTTAGGTGGAGTCTAAAAAATAAAATAATTTTAATATTTAGGTGAATTAATTGGATGTATAAATTATAAAAAAAAATTAGTTTAGCATGTATATATAATTATATATAAACTTACTTATATTATCTTATTAAGTGTTATAATTGTATTTGATTATAAATAGAATATTTAATTTTAGAATTACATAGTATAAGAAAGTTAAATCTTAAATTTTGTGTATATTTTTATAATAATAGTCATTTAACTATAAATAAGTAGTATTTTTTAATATCAATTTGTTAAAATTAATGTTGTAGATAATATTAATCTTAGTAGTTATTTATAGTATTTTCTTGATTTACTTGATTGATGCAAATAAACACATTAATTGATGGATGTGTGGAAATTGAATGATTAAGATATTTTAGTTTTTTAGAATACTTTTAATTAGTTATTATTGTGTGGTTAGGTTGGGTCATTATTCTTTAGTTATTATTGTTTGTAGACCAACATTAAATAAAAATTGTGTTTGCTAAAACATTATTGCATGAGTTGATTTTTTTATATTTTCTTTTAAACTTAGATTAAGAAAAATATTATAATAATAATTATTTTTAATTAAATAATCTATTTATATGATTATACTTAAGTGTTATAATTGTGTACAATTATATATATATATATATATATATATATATATATATATATATATATATATATAATATTTAAAAATTGATAATAATATTAAATTATAATAAAAACATCTATAGTATTAATATTAATAATACCAATATTAAACAATATTATTGTATGATTAAAATTTATAATTAAACTTTGGAATTATGTATTATATTAAAATGAAATGCATACAATGAGATCATTGTTAAAATAAAATGGTATATTGTCCATTATGGACCCCAAAAAAAAATAAAAATAAAAAAAATTGATTTTAAAATTTGTTAACAGAAACATAAATATAAAAATTTAAATCAATATTTAAAATGAATTGGACAAATGAAACCAATATTAATCAAATATATATATATATATATATATATATATATATATAATATTAAAATTCACATCATTATAACTGTGATATAAAAATTAAATTTGGTCACATCTTCGAAAGAGACAAAATTGGTCAATTTTAAACAAAATTTGGACTAAATTGAACAAAAATAACAAATATGGGGACCAAATTGAATATAGAACATTGACTTTGACACGTGGCACGTTATTGGGTTGACACATGGACATTTAAAAAAAATTTTAAAAATTCAAAAGAAATCACGAAATAACACGTGGCACGCTACTGGGATGACACGTGGACATTTAAAAAAATTTAAAAAATTAAAAAAAAAACTACAAAGTGACACGTTGTAGTCACTATTCATGGTCGTTAATGATTTAAATTGTGTTAGCAAAAAAGGACTCAAATGAAATAAATTGACAACAAGGAGGAGTCCTACATTGAAATAAAGGACTCAATTGAAATAAATTGACGACATAGAGTGGTCTGCTCTAACAGTTCAAGTCCAACCAACATCACTTCTCCATCTTGATACCAACATAGAGGAGTCCTACATTTTCTACCATGAAGAGCCTCATATGGCGCCATGTCAATGCTCGCATGAAAACTTTTGTTGTAGGTGAACTCTATTAGGGGCAGTACCTCATCCCAAGCACCCAAATGGTCTAGTATGTATGTTCCTAACAAATCCTCTAACGACTGAATCGTCCTCTCAGATTGGCCATCAGTTTGAGGATGATAAGCTGAACTCATGGTGAGCTTGCTACCCATAGCACTCTATAGAGTCTGCCAAAACCGAGACGTGAACCGTGGATCCCTGTCTGATACAATGCTTAAAGGCACCCCATGCAATCTCACAATCTCTTTAATATACAACTGGGCCAATTTGACGATAGACATCCTCAAGTTCATCACCAAGAAATGTGCACTCTTTGTCAGTCGGTCCACTATAACCCAGATTTTATCATGCCCCCTAAAAGTCTGTGGTAAATGGGTCACAAAATCCATGGAGATGCTGTCCCATTTCCACACTGGTATTTCCAAGGGCTGTAGATTCCCACTGGGTCTCTGATTCTCCACCTTCGCCTTCTAACATGTTAAACAGGCTGATACGAATTGAGCAACATCCCTCTTCATTCCCTGTCACCAGAAGGTCTCCTTAAGATCCTAATACATCTTAGTCATGTCAGGATGCAGACTAAGACGACTCTTATGCCCATCCTCAAGGATCAACCGTTTTACCTTAGCATCATCAGGTATACACACTCTGCTATGGAACCTTAGTATGTCATCAACACCCAAAGAAAGTCCCTAGCCTCATCTGACCCAGGTTGTTCTCTGACTCTGTTCAGACTGACATCCAACAACTGTCTCTCTCTAACTGAGCTCAAGAAGTCACTAGATATAGTCAGGGTACTACATCTAATGAATTCAGATCCCAACTCCACCTGTAGTCTCATATCCCTGAACTTCTCCAATAGTTCCACCTCCTTAATCATAAGTTGTGCAGTATGTACAATCTTCCTACTCAAGGCATCAGCCACTACATTTGCCTTCCCCGGATGATATAGCAGTTCAAAATCGTAGTCCTTCAAGAACTCCATCCACCTCCTCTACCTCATGTTCAACTCCTTCTGATCAAACAGATACTTAAGGCTTTTGTGGTCGCTGAACACGCAAAATTGAGCACCATAGAGATAGTGCCTCCAGATCTTCAAGGCGAACACTATGGCTGCCAACTCTAGGTCATGAGTGGGATAGTTGCGCTCATGCACCTTAAGTTGTCTCGAAGCATACGCCACCGCCTTCTTCTCTTGCATTAACATGCAGCCAAGCCCCAAGTGAGAAACATCACAATAAACTTCAAAAGATTTCACAACATCCGGGATCACTAATATAAGCGCACTCGTCAATCTCCGTTTAAGCTCCTGAAAACTCTCCTCACAGTTGTCTGTCCAAGTGAAAGGTTGGTCTTTCCGAGTAAGCTGTGTAAGGGGTGCCACTATCTTGGAGAATCCCTCTATGAACCTTTGATAGCAGCCAACTAGCCCCACAAAGCTTTTGATCTCAATTGCAGATTTGGGACTCTCCCACTTAACCACCGCATCAATCTTCGTTGGATCCACCGCTATCCCACAAGCGGATATTACGTGCCCCAAGAATTGTATTTCATTCATCCAGAACTCGCACTTGGACAGTTTAGCATACAACTGTTTCTCTCTTAACACACCAAGCACTAGTCTTAGATGCTCGACATGCTCCTCATGGGTTCTGGAATAGATAAGGATGTCATCAATGAAGACCACGACAAACTTATCTAGGAACGGTCTGAAGATCCGGTTCATGTAGCCCATGAACACAGCCAGAGCATTGGTCACACCAAAAGGCATAACCACGTACTCATAATGGCCATATCTGGATCTGAAGGCCGTCTTCTGCACATCATCAGCCTTCACCAATATCTGATGGTATCTCGACCGTAGATCTATCTTCGAGAACACCGATGACCCATGCAACTGATCCATCAAGTCATCAATTCTCGGGAGTGGATACTTGTTCTTGATCGTCATTTTGTTCAATTGCCTGTAGTCCACACACAGGCGTGAACTCCCATCCTTCTTCTTCACCAACAACACTAGTGCTCCCCAAGACGAAGTGCTAGGTCGGACGAACTGCTTCTCCATCAACTCCTCTATCTGTTTCTTGAGCTCCACTAACTCTGCTAGAGCCATACGATACGGGGCCATCGACACCGGGGCAGTTCTGGGCACTAGGTCAATAGAGAACTCCACCTCTCTGTGGGGAGCCAACCTTGGCACTTCCTCCGGGAATACATCCTCAAATTCCTGCACCACTGGTATAACAGACTTCATCTGTCCTCCTTCCACCTCTAGATGTGTGAAGATCATGAAGCACTGTGCACCACCTTGTAGCTCCTTCAGAACCCCATGGGACGATAACAACTCGGGCTCCTCCTATAAGATCCGTGAAAATTAATTAATTAATAAGTGCGGGTAGTGGAAGCCTTTATGGCATTGAATATTGATTGATATGATGTGGAAAAATACTAGCTCAAGTGGTTGAGAGTACTTTGTTTGTGTGAGAGGACTTGTGTTCAAGTCCTAAGTATGCCATTTTTGTGTGTTATTGTATTTTGATAACATGATTGTGACTGATGAGTGATGAATTAGCATACTGGTGGTGCTTTGGCCTTATGAGTGGAAGGTCACGGGTTCAAACCTTAGTGGACATAAAGTAGGCTTTATTTTTGCTAATTCTAGCTTGGAATGGAGTTGAAAGGGCAGAGGTAAAACTAGAGTGAGGAGCAACCAAAGGGTTGGAAAAAACAGTATTAAATAGTTTGGTTATTAGTATTAAATAGTTTGGTTATTTTTCCCTCTATAGAGAAGAGAACAAAATTTTAGAGAGTGAGAGGGAAAATTGGGTGCTTGAGAGGTTGATTGGGAGGAGGTCTGAAGCAAAACCGTGGTGAACAAAGGAACCTCAAGTTCTTCTCAATTTTAACTCAGAATTCCAGGTTAGGGGTGCTAAAATTATGTGTATTCCACTATTAACTGTGTCTATGCGTTCTGTCCTCAAATTTGATTCTATGTGGTTTGGTTTTGGTGTGATATGCGTTGTGATTTGAGAATTGGTGAATGGAATGTGGGTACAAAGCCTAAGCGAGGTCACGATGAGACTTGGGATTTTAGTTGATTGAATCCACGTTCAGGCGAGGAGCTTTGTGTGTAATGAGCGATTTAAGGTCTCGCTCAGGCGAGAAGAGCTAGCCTAAGCGAGATGAAGAGGTACGACCACTGTTACACGCTCGCTCAGGCGAGGTGGGCTAGCCTAAGCGAGACCGAGGTTCTAGCTTGGGCGAACAAACATGGCTTAAGCGAGAATGGCGCGGAGCCATGTTCTTGTGCACTGTTTGGACTGTTTGCTTGTTATTTCCTAAAGGTTAAGAATTATATGCTTGTGCTTGTGGTGTTTGGGCTTGAATGACTAAGTCCAATAGGGGTCTGGGATGTGCTTAATGGTTGGACGCATGATGGGCATGGAACTGTGTAGTTTCCGTCGGCTGCTAAGTGGCGAGGAGTCCTTAGTATGGTGATTACATGCATCGGAGCTACGATGGACAAGGAACTGTTAGGTTCCCGTCGACTGCTATTGGGCGAGGAGTCCATAGTATGGTAATTACGTACGTGCCATGGTCCAAGCGAGAGAGGCTTGGATGATTTACTTCAGACGAGGAGTATATAGGGCAGGACTATGAGCAGGATAGGCTCATAGGGTTGGACAACAAATGGGTTAGTTTCGTGGGAGCACAGTGAAGTCCCAAGACCTAGTTCATGCACATGACTCATGAAGGACTATGAGATCAGGGATGGGTAATTTGAAAATCATGAAATACTTAATCATGTTATTTTTGGGATGGATGGTATATTTATTTCATGTATATAGTTATGTATTGTGCATAGGTCACCCTATCTCTGTGTGTGGCGATGATCGGGTAATTTATTATCCGGGAGCAGTTGATGTTTCATGTGAGCCAGAAGATGATTAGTGACGGAGAGTGGGCTCAGAATACGAGGGGATTTTAGAACTATTTTTATTTAATTTTCCATGTAATTTGATTACAGTTTGTACAATTTGAGAATATTTGGATTTTTAAATGTTTTAAAGTTTTGAAAATTTCCCGTGGTTTGGGAAACAAATTATATAATAAATGAGGTATTTATTTTTTGCCTTGTTCATTTATTTAAGTATTTAATTATTCTTTATTTTAAGTAATATCTTATCGGGATGTTATAGTTGGTATTAGAGCAAAAGTTTTGAAAATATTTTTAAATATTTTGGGGCTAGTGGGGAGTGCGCTTATCGATGTGGTTGTTTGTTGTGTGTTTGTGTTGAATGTTGAAAAAGGTGCGAGTGGTTTTGTTTGACTAAGTAACTGATTTTTAACAATTGAATGTGGCATATCCAGGCTATGGCTCCTAACAGGAGGATAAGGAGTAGTGGCGTTGATGACATCGCAGAGGCTATTCACCAGATGATGGATGCGATGCAGACACCTGTAGCAGCGCAGCTTAGAACGGCCATTACACCAGTCAGGGTGCTGACTGTGGAGGACTTCTTATGCCACAAGCCAATGGAGTTCACTGGCAAAGTCTCTCCTGATGAAGCGGATGCATGGCCCCGCAAATGTGAGATGATCTTCGGTTCCTGGAAAAATATTTCCCTAACACAGCCAGGCAGGACATGGAAGCTGAGTTCCTTGCACTGTAGCAAGGGGATATGACGGTGCATGAATACATGAATAAGTTTGAACACCTAGCGAGATACTATTCACAGAACATTATTGAGGAGTGGAGGTGCTTGAAGTTTGAGCGAGGACTCAAACATGAATTGAAGAAGGTGGTGACACCTTTGAGAGAGAGAAGGTTTCCAATCTTGGTGGAATAGGCCAAGAGTGCTGAGAACTTGGAGAAGGGCCTTGGTCTCGTTGCTAGACATCAGAAAAATGTCGTAGAGGCGAGGCAGATGAAGAAGCCTTATAGTCGACCACAGACGTCTTAGGGTCCCACTTGCTATCAGTGTGGCGGACCCCATTTAAAGAGAAATTGTCTGCAGTTGACAAGTGGTGTAGGGGGATCAGGTGACAGTCGTAAGTGTTTCATATGCGACAAAACAGGACACTTTGCCAACAATTGCCCAGAAAAGAAGAATTTGGGTGTGAAAAACCAGCAGCATCGCCAATAGAGAGAGCTAGAGCGGCTGGCAGGGTCTTTGCCTTGACCTCCACAGAGGCTACTAAATCAGGTAACCTTATCCTCGAGCCATGTTTATTGTTTGGTTAGATAGTATTAGTGTTGTTCGATTCTGGAGCAACACATTCTTTCATTGCTAATGCGTGTGTGGGGAGATTGAATTTGGTGAAACGCGATTTGGGGTGTGAGTTGCTTGTTTCAACTCCCTCCTCGGGTCAAGTAGCTACCAGTTTAGTCTGCGTTGGGTGTTCAATGGAAGTGGCAAGTCGCAGATTCAAGGTGAACTTGGTGTGCTTGCCTTTGGAGGGACTAGATGTAATCTTAGGGATGGACTGACTATCTAACAATCACATTATAATTGATTATGGACAGCGCAGTTTGGTATTCCTAGAGCATGAGGGATTGGAGTTAATCTCAGCTCAAAGAGCGATAAAGGAAGTGGAAGCTGGAGCCACCTATTTTATGATAGTGGCTCTTACAGAGAAGAATAGCACCATAGAGAAAATCAATATGATTCTAGTAGTGGGGGTGTATGCAGATGTCTTCCCTGATGAAATCCCAGAATTGTCACCGAGTAGGGATGTGGATTTCACCATTGATCTCATCCCTGGAGCAGGTCCAGTCTCAATGGCACCATACAGGATGGCGCCGATGGAATTAGCTGAGTTGAAGAAGCAAATCGAGGATTTGCTTGAGAAGAAATTCATTCGACTGAGTGCATCACCTTGGGAAGCACCCGTGCTTTGGGTGAAAAAGAAGGACGGCAGCTCCAGATTGTGTGTCGATTATCGTCAGTTGAACAAGCTGACTATAAAGAATAAGTACTCGTTGCCCAGCATCGATGATTTGCTAGATCAATTGAGGGGAGCAGTTGTGTTCTCTAAGATTGATTTGAGGTTTGGATATTGTAACATCCCTAAGGAATATTACTAATTTAAGTAATCACATAAAGAAAATAAAATAATACCTCACAATATTATTATTCCCAAGACGCGAGAAAATTAAAAATGTTTAAACATTGCGCCACAATATTTAAACTCGTAGTATTTAAGACTTTACAATTTTCAAAAAATCCAAATAAAGCATAAATGAACATCATAAATATAATCCTAGCTTAATCCCAGCTAGCCCTAACTTCGTCACCTGAGCATCCTCAGCATCACCTGTAGCAACATCTGCTCCCGTGTAACGAATTACACGATCATCGCCATACACAAACAGAAAGGGTGAGTTGAGAAAAATAAAACAACATGTATATACACATATATAGTAACATCAAATAAATCATACACCCGTCTAGTTCAACCTACTTAGTTCTTGGCCAAGACCTTAACCCCAAGACTGTATAGCCTTCAATTCACACAAAAGGTTAGCCTTGGACTCGGGAATATGATGCTCACACGAACCTGCCCGCTTGTGGTCCTGCCTCTACGAACCTCCCCGCTCGTAGTCCTGCTCTACGGACCTACCCGCCCGTAGTCCAACACATGTGATCCACCAGCCCCGTACCTCCCCGCGCGTGGCATCTCTCAAACGTGAGCATGGAACATACGAACCTACCTCGCTCGTATCTCCACGTGAGAGTAACTGGATATGAACCTCCCCGCTCATATCATCACATGTTAACCACCATCCATGAACCTACCCGCTCCTAGCACAACATCTCTCGATCCAAGTGTAGCATCATTGCTTAAAAATAACACAACACGAGTCATAGATTGTTAGATTCTCACTCGGCGCAACACCAGCACCGCTAGGCGACACAGGCCCAGACCGCCTGGCGGAACGTCCCCACCGCCAGGCGCCAGAAGCCTTCCAGACCCACTATTTTCCAGACTCCACCTGGCGGGTAACAGCAGCCCGCCAAGCGCTATACCAGAGACACTTTGCTGCTGGGTTTGGCACTCAATGCAATTAGTTCTGCCCCCAGGTTGCCCTATGGTACCTTTCACATTAGCTTTCAAGACCCGTTAGGTATCTAATCATCCCACTATCACTTTAATTTCCTCTAACACATTCATAGGTTCTTCCATTCTCACCACTCACAACTTGATTCACCAAGTCTTCCCTCAAGCATAATTATTCGATCAAACTTAAGAAATTGTCTAATCCATCCAATTGAACTTACTCAATTCTGAGAGATATACTTCCTTCACCACATTAGGCTATACAACTCATATCAAGCAATTTTTGTTAACTCCACTGTCACGTACTTCCCTTTAGCTCCAATTCCCATGCTTAACCCACTTATTGCATTCTTTCCTCCTTCAATCATTCTTAATTATCATACCAAAACTCAAGCACTTATATATGCTAACAAAATATGGTTATTCTCTTCTGCCACCATCTATTTATATCAGATTATATATCCCTACCAACGTCTTCATTTCCTAATTGACATCAATGAATTGCAATTTCACTCTCTCATTCCATACACTATATATAAGTATAATCCATTTCCTATCCCTCTATATTTCCTCCACTCAAGGTACCTTTCTTTCCAACCACTCACTCATAATTTCTCTCGCATTCACTGTACCAACTGTTCCATCATCAAAACTTCCTCCCTCTCTCGTAGTAACCCATAGCACGACACCCAATTTGGGCTGCAACACGTCGTCGCCTGGCGGCCAGCACGGAGCCGCCAAGTGACATACCAGAACCAGACCACTTTGCACATTTTTCTACATTCCTCACAAACTCAAACTCACTCTTCTTATTTCCAATTAAACACCACACATTTTTACATCATTTTCTACACCCACTACCAATAATATTATATTTTTCGCATTCTATAATCCCAATTACTTCCTAATCACCCCAAAAATCCAGGGTTCACAATAACTTCTTGGCCTCAACACAAACCTCCCATATACACAATCCCAGTATGATCACAAGCACCCCGAAAGAGGAAAATCATGGCATTAGACAATCACACAATTATAGATAGTCAACTGGAAACTCAGCAATTTATCAAATTCACACAAACAACATTAAAACCACCAAACAGAATGCGAACAGGGTCGCGCCGCCTAGCAGAAATTTATCGCCACCAGGCGGTTCATGCCAAAACAAGAACAAAATCAATAATCTGATGTTCTGCCTGGCGGTAGGGGATGAACTGCCAGGAAGTTTCTGGAAAAATCCAGAAACTTCAATCAAACAGTGCAGTAACAATGCGGGGATCATGCTATAATTCATGGCACTGCACAGTTATTCAGATACAATCACAAAACACAAGAAAAACAACTCCCCTAACCTGGGATAATTGTATTTGATTATAAATATAATATTTAATTTTAGAATTACATAGTATAAGAAAGTTAAATCTTAAATTTTGTGTATATTTTTATAATAATAGTCATTTAACTATAAATAAGTTGTATTTTTTTAATATAGATTTGTTAAAATTAATGTTGTAGATCATATTAATCTTAGTAGTCATTTATAGTATTTTCTTGATTTACTTTATTGATGCAAATAAACACATTAATTGATGGATGGGTGGGAGTTGAATGATTAAGATATTTTAGTTTTTTAGAATACTTTTAATTAGTTATTATTGTGTGGTTAGGTTGGGTCATTATTCTTTAGTTATTATTGTTTGTAGACCAACATTAAATAAAAAATGTGTTTGCTAAGGTATTATTGCATGAGTTGATTTTTTTCTATTTTCTTTTAAACTTTGATTAAGAAAAATATTATAATAATAATTATTTTTAATTAAATAATCTATTTATATGATTATACTTAAGTGTTATAATTGTGTACAATTATATATATATATATATATATATATATAATATTTAAAAATTGATAATAATATTAAATTATAATAAAAACATCTATAGTATTAATATTAATAATACCAATAATAAACAATATCATGATTAAAATTTATAATTAAACTTTGGAATTATGTATTATATTAAAATGAAATGCATACAATCAAATCATTGTTAAAATAAAATGGTATATTGTCCATTATGGACCCTAAAAAAAATACAAAAAAAAAAATGATTTTAAAATTTGTTAGCAGAAACATAAATATAAAAACTTAAATCAATATTTAAAATGAATTGGACAAATGAAACCAATATTAATAATATATATATATATATATATATTAAAATTCACATCATTATAACTGTGATATAAAAATTAAATTTGGTCACATCTTCGATAAGGACAAAATTGGTCAATTTTAAAAAAAAATTGGACTAAATTGAACAAAAATAACAAATATAGGGACCAAATTGAATATAGAACATTGATTTTGACACATGGCACGTTACTGAGTTGACACATGGACATTTAAAAAAATTCAAAAAATTCAAAAAAAAAATCACGAAATAACACGTGGCACGCTACTAGGATGACACGTGGACATTTAAAAAAATTAAAAAAATTAAAAAAACTACAAAGTGACACGTTGTAGTCACTATTCATGGTCGTTAATGATTTAAATGGTGTTAGTAAAAAGGACTCAATTGAAATAAATTGACAAAACCTATTTCAACACAAAACCAAAATTAGGACTTATTTGACAAAACTTGATGAAAATTGGGACCAAAAAAGTATTTTAACCTATAAAAAAATATTTGAAAAGTGCACTCAAAGGTAGTTAGAAAAAATAATTTAAACAAAAAAAATAAAAACATGTAAACATACTACAATATCTGATTTGTAATAATAATAGTTTCCTAAATACAAAATGTTATCCATCTTTAAAACTTGGTATGGAAACAAACTTTATTATTTCATATTTAGTAAATTATCATTATTGTATAACGAAAATATCTCTAAACCATTAGAATCTAATTATATTCTTGAATAATATGAATATGATTATATTCCTAAATAATAAAAATCTTATTATATATCTTAATAATAACAATCTCTTTATATAGCTTATTAATAACAATCTTCTTATATCCCTTGATAATAGGGATATTATTATGTCTTTGAATGATAGAAATTTGATTAATATAGATCTCACCACAAAAGTTATAATAAAGGTAACAATAACAACAACGTAACTATTTGATTTATTTGATTGACATATATTTAAAATAAAATAAACTTATTTTAAAAAAATGTAGAATCATCCAAATGCAAAGTAGTGCAAGAATAAAAAGTTATAATAAAATACATATAGTTGATAATTAGAAAAAAATAAAGACATATTTTTTAATGAAAAACCAAATGATTCTTAAACAAAGAAAACAATTTCTCAATCAAAAATAGTTTAATGATGTATGGTTCTTACCACAACTTAAAACAAAATCCCAACAAATCCCAAACAGAATCCCAACAAATAATGACACAATAACAAATATTATAAAAAACGATTTAACTTGTCTTGGGTGATTGATATTCAAATCAAAATGTAAGAACCAAAATATAAAAAAAAAAACTTTTATCAAGCATACAACCACAAAGCACAAATAATCGAAAGGTTACAGAAATTATGTTAAGGAACCTCAACAAACCCTAAACTATGAAATACATACCAAAAGACCACAAACCAAAAAATAGAAAAATCTAACTCAAATGTAACAACCAAAATGGAAAAAATTAACATTTATTTATCACTTCAACCACAAATCACACCTAATCCAGAAACCATAATAAAAAAAACCATGATAGTGGTTCAAGAAAATGGGGTTAAAAGAACATCTAACCTTATAATCTCAGTTTGTCAATTTCAAATGCTTTCATCGCAACCTTAAGAAAACATAACGAATGTCTGCACTTATTCCTCAGTAATTTGTGATTTGTAAACCCTTCAAAATTGTGAGTATAGACCACATACAAACTAAAATTGATAATAAAAATTAAAAGCATAAGAGAAATTAAAAAAATAAAACCTCAAATGTTAAAAAATAACTTTTCGCTAACACCATGCCATTGTATTATTCTTTAACGAATAAAGCCTTGCACTGAAAACGTAACAAAAACTTACAGAATCTCACACACAAAAAATGACATATGTAGAATACAATAGCAGAAGAAGAATGTAGAATAATAGATTAAAATCCTAAAAAATATACCATCAAAAACCAAACAAACCACAAACCCTAAGACTGTAAACACTAAGTAAAACCATAATCTAAAATGTAAAGACCAAGTATAACCATAATTAAAAATCAAATAATCGAAAAACCATGATAATGTTAGAAGAAATAGGGTTAAGAAACATCTAACTGTTTCATGACCTCTAAATCCTTCAATGGAAACCTCATAAATTTTAGGAAGTACAGAGTGTTCTTTATTATGTCTTTCATCTAGGGTTTTGCTGGTAGAGAAGAAAGAAAAGGGGAATTATAAAACCACGAAATAGAGAGAAGAAATACCAGGGGAAAAGAGCGAGAAGGAACCATTTGCATTTGAGACATTTGAACTAAGAGCCCAATTACGTCTATCAGCTACAGTTTCCACGCCATATCCAAGAATGCTGAAAAGACAAAATTGCCATTAAAGATGTACATCTTCAAAACAAAAAAGCATGGATACATTAGTAAAGCAGTGCCACCAATACATTGACGAAAAAACCATGATTGAGGATAGGTGTTGAAATAAGATAATGAGCATAAACAGAACAACAAAAATGGAAATGACTTAAAACCCATCTATTTCGACAACGGTCAAGAAATTAAGTATGGGTATTTGGGTAATATCTCTAGTAGTTTGTTTTCTTAGTATTTAAGTAGATTGAAATTCATCTTTGTTCGAAACATTGATATATTTTGATCTCTAAATCTTAAAAATAAATCAAAATAGTTCTTTTTACCCAATTACGTTAAAGTTTTACTACTTCTCAAACACGTTTCATGACACATTTGAAGTCTTTACACAATTTGGCACGTTCTTGCTTCAATGTCAGATGGGAAACGAGTTTGATACATCAAAATATATTTAATGTAATTGGATCAAAAGGACTATATCCATTCATTTTCAAAGTTTCGAGACCAAAGTGAATCAAAGTAAATATAGTGACAAATTCTAGTTTCACGTTAAATTTTAGGGATTAAAAAAATATTTAACCCAATAAAATATTGTTAGTGACAAAAGTCACTTGACAAAAATATATTGACTAGACAACCATGGTGGTAATATTTTTAGTTCACAGTTTTAGTTTCAAAATTTTAGTCCATACTTCTAAAATTAAATTTTTTTTTGTTAATCCAACCTACTACAAACATTTTTGTTGTCATGCCCACATGATGAGTCATTATTTTCCTCTTCTACTACTTCTTGTGTGCCTATCTTGATGGATTTTTAGTATTTAATTGTCTGTCTTTAGTGCATTATCATTTATTGAGCTTTATTAGACCATTATTCCGAATTTTGATTAATTTGGGATTATTTGGTCTAATTTTCGTTTGTAATTATTTTTAGGTATTTTGTATGAAGCAATTAGAGATGTCAAAATGGGTTTCAATCTGTGAGCCAACCCGACTCAACATGGGTTTGAGCCGGGTTGGGTTGAGAAAAATTCAACTTTTTCAAAAGTGGGTTGAAGTCAACCCGGCTCACTTAACCCATGGGTTAAACGGGTTCGAGCCGGGTTGAAGGTGGGTTGGCCCACTTAACCCACCAACATTTTATTACTATTTTTTTTTATTTTTTTTTATTTTTTTTAATTTTTTTTAAATTTTTTTAATAATTATTTACTACTCCTATTATATTTATTCACAATTTCATATCTTTAAATGCTAGAATATTGCGTAGTTATATTTGAATAATTTGAATGTTTAATTAATTTGATTGTCAAGTTATATATGTTGATACTTTAATCTTTAACTATAATTTGTATAGTAAATTACTCAAGTAACTATCTTATAAACAATTTTTTTCTAAATTAGCATGAAAAAAATATATAGTTTTTTTATTTATATTTTGTTGAATAGTATGACAGAAAATTTGTAACATTATTCATGCTTTCTTAGACTATATGAATACTTTCTTGGAAATAATTCTTCATATATTGGTGGTGAGCATGATCAAAACATTGATTCTTTATTTTACTATGATTGTCATCTCATGGGTTACTTAAAAATATTTAAATATTTGAATACTAAAAAATAAATAAATAATTTTTGTAGGTGGGTTGGTGAGCCAACCCACTTAACCCACCAACCCATGGTGAGTTGAGCTGAGTTACAAAATTTTTGGCTCACCATAAAGTGAGCCGGGTTGGGTTCACTCATTTTCAACCCGACTCGTGGTGAGCCAACCCGTGTGAGCCGGGTTGACTCACTTTGACATGTCTAGAAGCAATTGTGGAGCTCAGATCTAATCTTAAGATGAAGAGAGAGTTGTCATGTCATTCCCACATCATTGACATGTCTGTGCCATGTCAAGTCACTTGTCCATGTCATTTGGTCAACATTTTAGGCCTAGAGTGACATTTTTGTAATTCTGAAGCTTGGAACTGCATTTAGGGTTTTAGAGGGCAGAACCCTCATTTTCACGTTTGGTCTTCATTTAGAGCGTTTTTAGAGACCCTTGTGTAAGACCCATGAAATTTAATTAATTAAATAATTAATTAATTAATAAATGCGGGTAGTGGGAACCTTTATCACATTATTATTGAATTGTATGATGTGGAATAGTACAACTCAGTTGGTTGAGAGTACTTGGTTGTGTGATAGGACTTGGGTTCAAGTCCTATTCATGCCATTTATGTGTTATTTTATTTGTGCATTTTAATAATATAAGTGATCATGTAAAATGATAATAAAATCCTAGATTTGTAGTTGTTATCACGAAACATGAATGGATTGAATGATTGTGCATTGACTTGACATTGGCATGGTGATGGGTTCAATTTGGCTCGATTTAGGTTCTTTTGTTGTTCTGGGCTATTATGATTGGAGAGCATGAATTTTACATGATAATGTAGTTGTGGATTATTATTATTAATGGTCGAATTATGTGGGAAATCGAATTAATTGGATGAGAGATTGCATGAATAAATCTTAGGGTTGGAATATGGGAAAAAATTGGAATAATGGATGCATGAATCACATTAGGGTTTTGAATATTCAAATTAATTTGATATTAAGTAAATTCTGGATTAATTTGCCTGTGAAACTGGGAAGATGAAGTGAGAAGCATGTTTATGAATTGGAGACTTCACAGGTGTAGAATTTTATGGGTTGTAACCAGGTTTGCGTGGTGCCAGCGCAAAGTGGGAAGTTTGCGCTGCGAGGTGTAGTGCTGGGTTTGAGTATTTTAACGTCTTATAGTTTTGGAAATAGGATTTTGGGAGATTATCTGGAGGCTTCCTATGAATTAATTTAAGGGTGCATTTGGATTGGAGGAATTGGAATTCTTAGAACCTTGCAGTTAGTTCCTAAACTAGAATTATGATGAAGGTTAGTTGTGGGAAAGAAAGGGAATTAGGCATTGTGATTAGGTGCCTAAATAGACCAGAGAATAATTATTGCATCTAATTATGAAATAAGGAGACATGAGATTTCAAAGAATAAATGTGTAATACTAGACCAGGTTTATATTGAGGATTAAGATTAAAAGTACTATGAGTTGATTATGGCACATCATGGATGAGCATGGTTGATCTTAAGTGAATTTAGTTGGGGCAGTTCAAGATTGGTGGATTTACACAGAAATAGGACATTTGGGTAACAAATTGAGGAGTGTGGGAATGAAGAATGACTAATGAGTTGGGAGTAACTTAGTAAAAGTTATTGTATGTGTGATACCTGAATTGTGGATACCAACAGAGTTGTTGTCCCAAAACCAATAATGCACGTGTACTGGTGTAACACTTGACGGTGGTGGTTAACTCGCCAGGCGATAGCTATGCAAACAGAGAAAACCTGGAACGTGTGGCAGCTAACGGTAGAGATCGTCTCGCCAAGCGACACTTGCAGATAGGGGCATCAGAGGCGCCTGGTGGTCTGGAAGCGTGTTTCACCTGGCGACTTAGGAGCAGCGCCATGCAATATTGTAGAGGCAGAAAAATGTGTTTTGCTTGTTTTGGATGTGCGTGGTCTACAAGGCTTTGATGATATCTCGAAGGTCGGCTTGCTGGTATTCCTTGAGTTATAGCTCAGAATGTATCGCTTGAGTTGTGGCTCAAGATAGGGGTTAAGCACGTGGCATTCCTTGAGTTGTGACTCAGAATGACATCTCTTGAGTTGTGGCTCGGGATGACGGATGAACACAAGGAACTTTTGAGTTGTGGCTCGGGTTGGCGAGTGTTTCCAGTGTGAGTGTGCGAGTTGTGGCTCGTATGGCAGGTCCAAATAGATTGCCCTCATTGGTATGAGAACAAGAAGTTTGGTAGTCTTGGGACATTACGAATGATATTTGTATTAGGAACTCCACCTGGCATTCCAGAGTGTGGTCCGTAGCATGGTTTCCCGCACATGCTCTACCAGTTGTGGCTGATAGGTGTGGCAACAAGATATATCGACGTATTCATTGTTAGTTTTGAAATGGTTGAAAAGCCAAGAAGGGGAGGTATTGGCTAGTTAAAACTTTAGGCTATCTTTACAAGCTAAAAACCACCTTTAATTGAATCAAATAGATCTCCAAATTAGGATGCAAACAATACTGAACTGTACACTTTCAGTCGATCAAAAACAGAGTTAACATATTGATTTTACTAAACAGATTTTGTTCTGGTATAATCAATCAATTGAAACTGAAAAACAGTCGACTAAAATACTGGGAAAAATTCATAAATGCGAATTAGAATTTAAAACCAGAAATAATGCTCAAGAATGATCAAGACCTATTCCAAATGATCATACAAACATGCTCAATGCTGCAGATGCCATGAAAACATGCAAGAACATGAAAAAGATGATTAAAGCACAAGTTCTTGAAACTTTAAAATGAAAATGCAAGAGAGAAAGGTTAGAGAAGAGAGGACACCACAAATTTTTATACTGGTTCACTCAAACCTAAGCTACATCCAGTTTGTCAAGGCAACCTTAGCTTGACTTTGCACTATTTCAAAAGTTTTACAAAGTATCCACCCTTACACTTCCAAAGTATGCAAAACAACACAAAAGACTCTTGAATCACACAAGAATCACACAAAAACTAAATCAACTGATTGAATTTGTTGCAGTTTAAGACTACTGCAGCCAACCTTTTAACCTGTTGAAAAATCATTCAACAAACTAAGAGAGACATTTTAACCTGTTGAAAAACCATTCAACATATTAAAAACACAATAAAGACCAAACAACATCTAATTAATATTTTAAGGTCTACAACATGAATTACAAGCTACAAATACACTTTCTTAATGATGTAACTACATGGAGAGCACACATTCCAGCCTTGATCACCATGGATATCATCAAGTCTCCTTTCCTTCATCAATGTAGGCTTCATTCCAATGGTAATGGCTTCAAGATAGTTCAAAAGAGCTTTATTCAATGTTCAACAAATCTTCAAGAAGCAAACCACCTTGGCTTCTCATGTCAACAATCTCCCCCTGATTTGATGAAGCCAACCTCTATTCCATCTATCTTCTTCTATCTTCCATTGCAAAATGCTTCTTCCATTTGTTGGATACCAATTGATGAAGTAACACCTTAGCTTGAAGCTTGTGAACCTGAAAAACATTTTACAGCAGCAATAGACACAAGCTAGCAAGTATACAACTGTGATCATGCTCTCCCTATCAATAATATGGGTTCAAATTTAGATTTGATTATTGATTCCCAATTTTAATGCTTAGTTTAATGTGATCAATTATCCATTTTCCAATTTTTCTCCCCCTTTGGATTCATCAAACAGAACAAATGCATAAAGATAGCAAGTATTGCATTTCATTTCATTAATATTGGAAGGGAATACAGCCAACAGAAACTGAAAACAGAAAATAGATGCATAAGGTTGATACAATCAGCCGACTGAATTGAAAAACAACCAACTAAAACAAACAGAACTCAAACTGAAAAATCACAAACACAAGGATGCAATCCATGATCCTAAACAACCACCATACTCACTCATCCTGAGGATCATTTCTAATCTGGAATGAGTGAAGCATATCATGGATTTGGCCATCCAATGCATTGAACCTCTCATTGCAATAGTTGTGATGTTCATGTTGAGACACATTGAGCTCATGCAGCTAGTTCAACACCATCCTCTCAAAATGTGAGTACACAGGGCCTCTATCCTCTGAAGGATTGTAGGGAATCAAGTCCATGGGTCCAGCAGTTGGTTCTTCCTCTTGATTTACACCACATGGACCTGCTTCATGGTCATGTGCACCACCACCAACAGCTCCAGCAGTTGTCCATCCATTTCCCACCTTAATAAAGCCCATTTTGTGTAGATTTTGGTTGGAGGTATGGTTCAATAGTCTAGTTGACTCCTCTAGCTCATCCTCTACATCAATACCAAAGTATTCAATGAATTTAGACACCAAAACCACATATGGAAGCCTAAAATTCGTGAGCCTCTTGGCCTTGAGCATGTGATCACGAAATACATATATCCAATCCACTTGAATGTTGTGTTGAATGCAATACATGAGTATCAAATCTCCCTCATTTAATGTTGAATAGTTGCTACCATGTGGAACAAGGATTTTTGTGATAATCATACCAAGTAACCTTTGATCCACCTTGAGACCACCAACATGGAAGTGTTTGATTTCAACAATAGGATTTCTCAAGCATTGGCCATAGTATTGCATCTTGTTGAATTCTGGAACAGCCCCAGTTTCACCTTTTCTCACTTGCACACCCCTTGGTTTGAGTCCAACCACATCTTTCCAAGCTCTTTTGTTGATCTCCATTTGAACACCCTTGATGCTGGACAGTAGGACATCATTTTTGAACTCCAAGTTAGTGAAAAACACCTTCACCAAGTCTGGATAGATTTTCCCTGAAAGTTCAAGGAAGGACTTCAACTTTTGATGCTTTAGTTGTTGGAATAGGCTCTCAAAGCCTTCAGCCCTTAGCCATGAGAACCTCA
>Ga0214542_1005159_pt1 | contig 25156 bp, 17 predicted proteins | sample CNSS1metaG_FD_160096 | JGI IMG/M metagenome (GOLD analysis project Ga0214542, IMG submission 160096) | Root nodule microbial communities from cowpea collected in UCLA plant growth center, Los Angeles, California, USA - CNSS1 | ecosystem: Host-associated > Plants > Roots > Nodule | place: USA...
CCCAAAGCAACAAAAAATAAAAAAAAAAAAAAACGAAGCATCGGCAATTGCAAAACAACACAGAGACTCAGACAAAGCACAGACATCAACACACAAACACCTTCAGTAGAAGTAGAATAAGAGCACCGCAACGGGAAAAGTAACGAAAGTGTGTAGAAGTGAAGGTGTAATGGAAGTTGAAGAGGCGAAACTGGACGTGCATGTGGTGACAGAGAGTGTGGAAAGTGAAAGAGAGGTTGAGAGAAAGTACCAAGAGAATGAAGAGAGATTGAAAATGGCGAGTTGGCGGCGTGAAGAGCAACAACAGAGTGAGTAGTGGCAGCAGCAGTAGTTAACGTTATAAACCTAGGAAGAGTGGAAAGGAAACACAGGTTGCCGCTATTTATATATTGGAACTTGCCGTTCCTTGTCTTCACACGTGTCCGCCGCTACCCTAACAATTGCACGCTTTTATTACCATTCTCTTCTTCAACTTTACTTTACTTTTTTTTTTTACTTAATCTTTAACTTGATCAATTTCGCAAATCCTTATTTTAGGTTTCTTAGGGTTTAAATTAATTTTAAATTTCAAAATTTATGTTTTAAGTGTTCTTCTTAAATTTGTTTGATATGAAAATACGACTTTAAAAGTAAAAAGAGTCAAAATTGAATTTAATATGAATATTGACCGTACAAAATTAAATTATTTTACATTATTATAGAAAAAATTAAGTTGCATTCCATGTTAATATTTTATTTTTAAGAAACCGTTTCAAATAAAAAATAATTGCATTCTCCAAAAATTGATGATTAGTGTTAGATTTTTTAGATGAAAGAAGATGGTGACAAAAAATTTTAAGCACGGTTTTTTTATTCTTTATATTGTTTTTAAGTTGTATTAAAAATTAATATAATTATACTAAATTTTAAATGATAATATATTATAATTATGTATAACTATAAACATATAATTTTAATCAATAAATTAAAAAATACTAAAAGAGAATTATTAATTGAGTAATCTTTACGTAATAAATTAAATTTAATAGTGGATAGTAAATTAAATTTAATAGTGGATATGTACGGAAGTGAACGAAATATATAATTTTTATTCGAAGATAAAATATTTAATAATATTTTTAATATTGAAATGAATTAAATATTATTTTCAATATTAAAAAGAATAATAATATATAAATTTTAAAATTACATTTTTTTTATCTATTAAACTAAGTTCACATTCAAAAAAAATGTAACAATAAAAGAAAAATCACATTTCAGGATGGGTTGTAAAGAAATCTTGCTAGTATTTTATTTTTTCAAAAGACCAAAAAAGTAAAATTTTGCAAGAATGTGAATAAAGAAGGTTTGATGGAAAAGTATCTTTCCAAATGATAGGTGTCCATGAAATGGATAAAAAGGTAAGTTCTTATCAATGAAAGCTCTTTTGGTGGAAAAGTTAGATATCAAAGATCCATTAATATTATGTTAAAAATGAAATGCCCTCTTTTACCTAATTTTGATTACTTTATCATCTCGCTTGTATGTGAGGTTTTGTTTGGAGCATTCATTTTAAATTAATATTTGCATACACAATGCAAATATACATAGTTGTTAGTTGAATTAATGATAGAATGTTAATAAGTCTAGAGTTTGTATGGAATCCTTATCTTGAGTGGATTTCGTGGATTTATAGTTCAAAACATTTTCTTCATTATTATTTCTCAAATAATCATTCATTGAAGACATAGTTCGTGGGATATTGAAAAAACATTACTAATGACAATGAACATGCATTTTGTAACATATGACTATTAAAATAATTTAATTTTAATGTTTGTAACTCGTGTAAGGGAACAATGCCCTAGTGTATTCTTTTTGTTGGGTCCATGTTGTTCAATATTTTGTAACTCCATTGATTCAGTCTAAATATTGCTAAGAGAGTTTATGGTTGACCTATGAACATATTCTGCAACACATGTTTTTGTGACAACATTAATAGTTGGTTGAAACTTCTAAATTAAATTTTGTTGATTTGATTCTTTCTGATTTTGATCCTTCACTTGTTTCTTGGAATGTTCCCTTCCAGACTGTATTCCTATAACCTATTCATTGAGCATTAAAGAGTTAAATCAGATAACGGTGTACAATTTGTGATTTTCTGTTGAGGATGTTTGTCTTTACATATGAAGACTTCGTCCTCTTTAGTTGCAATAACAACTTTCTTCTGATTCTTACATTTGAGGCATACAAACTGTTGTTGTTAATTTGATCATCCTTGGTAGTAAAAGAAAAGAATGGGTTTCCTGAAATTGACAACAACATTATGAAGTAGTGCAAAATGAATAATAGTTATTTCATTAACAAATAAAAACATATGATGTAATGCAAAATGAGTAGTAACCTATAAGGTTCATATATTTTTTCTATGCCTTATTTCGAAGTTGTTCTAAATTATTTGTTAGTAAATTGTTATTAGTAGGTATGAAAATGATTTTCTAAAATTGGAAGATAATTCATATTTAGCTCATAAGTTCATAAACCATCTTCAGTGACTAAATGTTATCATTCATGAAAGAGATATCATCTATATTGGCAAAACATTAGTAATAACATTGAAAATGAAATTTGTAACATGACTTTTCAAATTATTAAATGTTAATGTTTGTACCTCGTGTAGGGGAAGAAAGTAGCTGTGCATTGTCTTTGTTGGGTCCGTGTTGGTTAATATTAAATAGCTCTATTGATGGATATTGTGTACTGGTAAGACAATTGTTGGTTGACCTATCAATATATTCTACAGAACCTATTTTTGTGACGACATTAATACTTGTTTGAAAGTTTTGAATCAGATTTTCACGGTTTAATTCTTTGTCTGTACTTGTAGTAGGATTTGGTAGCTTCAAGTGTTGGTTCAAATCTTGACTTCCACAATGAATTTCTCTATCGTGATCATTCACCAATAAAAAACTTACATGACATAATAGTGCAGAATTTCTGGTTTTCCTTGTAGGATTGTTGTGCTATATGCATGATAAATTTGTCCTCTTCTTTTGTAGTATGAATTTCCTTCTGATTCTTGCATTTAAGGCACTAATGTTGCCTTTGTTAATTTTCATTCATCCCAGTAAAACAAAAGAATGGAGTTCTTGAAATTGACAATAAGCTTCAGTGGAATAATTACTAATTTAACAAATAATAACAAATGAAATTTTGTAGAATGAGTTACCAATGTGCTTGATATTTCCTTGTTTTTCATTGATTAAAACTTGTTATACATTAAATGGGTATAATTGATTCTTGTTAGTGTGTAACAAAATGCTTTTGCGATGTTCAAAAGTGTTTTTTGGGAAGTTCTTTCTACTTTTGTCATTGTTTCTTAGCGCCAATTGTTATATGATGGATAAAAATAGATTTCTACATTGGAAGTGGTCATGATGTAATGAATAGTAACTCAATCACTTATAAGAGTAAATTACATAATCAGTTTTACATTTGCTCATTGGAAGTTTTTCCTTTCTCATGAGCATTAAGTGCATGTCAATTCAGTTAATAAATGCATGTCTTGTGAATGAGTGTAAAACTTTTATTTGCATGTAGGAGTAAATAAAGTAATGACTTGTACAATAATCTATTTTGAAGCTTCTGACATGAAAACATAATGGTCTCCATTTAAAGTTATCATGGTAAAGTTGTATAATAGATATTTATCTTTTAAAAGTTTTTCCTTTCTCATGAGCATTAAGTGCATGTCAAATCAGTCAATAAATGCATGTCTTTTACAAGAGTGTAAAGTTTTTATTTGCATGTACGAGTAAATAAAAAAAGACTTGTACAATAATCTAATTTGAAGCTTCTGACAAACATAATGGCCTCCATTAAAAGTTATAATGGTTAAGCTGTACAATAGGTATTACTATTTTCATTAAGTACATGTTCATTCAGTTAATAAATGCATATTTTTTTTATTGTAAAGTTTTTATTGCCATGATGAAGTAGATAACATAATGAGTTTTACCAAAATCCATTTTGCAGCTACTTATATAAAAAACTCAATACCTTCATATAAATTTCTTGTGGTGAAACTACAATTAAATAGATACATTCTTTTTTCCAATATGGAAAACTTTAAGTATGAGCATTAAGTGCATGTGTCGCAACCGAAATCATGACGGGACGGCGAACCAAAAATAAAATTTGCAAAAACAGAGTTTGGAGTCACCACCATAGTTTATTCTGGAAAACTACGGAAAAATCAAAAAGATAAGACAAGGTTTGGTAAAAAAAAACAGATTTTGGATCCAGAAGTCAGTTACGCGTGGGGAAGGTATTAGCACCCCACAGCGTCCGTCCTAAGACGGTACCTTTGATTAAATATGCAAAAATATGTGGTTTACAAAATATTTAATTTTTCCCAAAAGTAACAATAAAAGAATGTACAAAAGCAATAAAAATATATTTTTGGTTTTTTGGGCCCGACAAGGATTAATCCTCGCTCCTATGTTTCTCAATTTATAATGGGAAAATCAGAGTTACGTAGTTCTTTATGAAAATCTATTTGAGAAACTTTTTTATTTGATTTTTTTTTAATTTTGAAATTTTTTTTATGTTTATTTTTTGAAATTTGAATGTCGGACAGACACTAAAAATTAAACAAAGAAAACATTTTTTATTTTAGTTTTTTATCTATTTTTTTATATTTTCTGGAAAAAAAATAGAATTTTGAAAATTGGTGTTGGACAAACACTAAAGAAATGAGGAAAACTATTTTTTGTTATGATTTTTAGAATAAGATAAAAAAAAGTAGGTGAAAAAAAACGTATAATATTAAAACAAAATATAGTAAAAATTTGGGAATGAATAAATGAAAAAATTTGGTACTAACATACCTTTTAAACTTTTGAGTTCCTCTTCTTCTTTATCAATCTCCTTCTTTTGTTCCCTACATTGTAACTATCTTCTCTTTTCTTCTTATTTTTTCCTACCTCCTCTAATGAGAATTTTGCTCTTCTCCCCAAAAAGAGATAGAATGGAGGTGTGAATGTGTGAGTGGTATTGAAAAAGAAAGAGGAAATGTAGAGAATATTTTCTTTTCGGTCATGACAAAGTGCGTATTTATACTCACACCTTGCAATATCAATGCAATCTCAGACTTAATTGTAATGAACAATATAAGAAATAAATTGATCATGATAGCAGCACATTATGGGGATCAAATCATAGAAAATTAGAGAACAAAATAATCAAGATCAGTAATATTGATTCTAACCGTTAACAAATCATAGCACAAAAATCAATCCCAATCAGTAGTAGTGATTCTAATTATATGAAGAGATGTTGTTTTTAATTATTAGAATCATATCACTAATTTCTCTATCAGAACAAAGGTAGAAGATATGTTGAGTTGTTGGGCTCATAAAGAGGAGTGTGATAACAAAATATGCTCTTCCTTTTTTTCCTTTTTTTCTTTTTTTCATCTCTCTTTTTTTCTTTTTTTTTCTAAAATTAAAGTTTAAAAATTTGAAAAAAATTTTGTTTAACATTTTTTTTTATTTTCCATTAACTAAAAAACTTTTATTTTTTATTTTTTATTTTTGAAAATAAATTTATTCACCTAGATGAAATTAAGTGTTGACAGCATGTTCATTTAGTTAATAAATGTATGTGTTTTCATTTAGTGTAAAGTATTTATTATCATGTAAGAGTAAATAATATAATGACTTTTATCAAAATCTAATTTGCAACTACTAACATGAAAATATAATGGCCTCCAAAGTTTTTCTCATGAAGCTGTATTTTTTTTTTCATGAAGTACATCTCCATTCACTTAATAAATGCATGTATTTTTATATTTTTATTTATTGTAAAGCTTTTATTGTCATGATGGAATAACTAACATAATGACTTTTACCAAAATATAATTCGCATGTGAGTTCAAAACCTAATTAGATTCACATAAAATTGTTCTGGTGAAGGTATAACTCAATAGGTACTTTTTTTTTTGTATTGTGAAAATCTTTAAATATGGGGATAAAGTGCATGTCAATTCAGTTATTAAATGTTTTTCATTCAGTATAGAGTTTTTCTTCTCTTTTCATCGTCATTTATCTTTTTATTGAGTGTAAAGATTTTATTTTCATGTACATTTAATTAATAAATGAATGTCTTATCATTAAATGTAATTTTTTTATTTTCATGTCCATTCATTTAATAAATGCATGCTTTCATGAATTATATATTCAATGTGGAAAACTTTAATTATGTGCATTAAATGAATGTCAATTCATGATTTATATATTCAACGTGAAAAATTTTAATTATGGACATTAAATGCATGTCAATTCATGATTTTTATATCCAATGTTGACAAATTTAATTATATATCTATGCATGTTCAATGTACTAAATTCAATTTTTGTGTAAATGTTATGTTATCAACACTAATGACTCTTGAGTTCATGATTCAAACAAAAATGTGTATATGTTTCTATTACCAATATTAAAGTACAATTTAAACTTCAATTAATAAATTGCAATATTAGGTAATCCAAAATATTCAATTTCCAGTCCAAAATATTCCACTTTTCAGTTTGTCATTCAAACATGCAAACCTATATGTTTTGTTCCCAATACTAAAGTAATATTTAAACTTGGAATATATTAAACTACAATATTAATCGCTACAAAATATTAACGTACAATTTTCCAACATTAGTACCTCTATTATATAGTTGGGACATAATTCACCACCAACAAAAAATAATGGAAACAAACATATTAATGGACATTGTTTCACAAAAAACAGAACCATTAACATTTCTCCTTTTTTATATCCTTTATGATAGTCTTCTTCGTCTTTGTTGTTGAAAGTTGGGCTAATGGTACATCCTCCAAACTTTCAAACTCAGGGATGGTTGATGGTAACTCTTTCAAACGTTTTAGGTCAATTTTATCAGCATTTCCTTTAGCAGGTGTGACATAAAACTCAATATCAAGATCATTTTTTGTTGTGACAGAAGCTCTCATATGCAAAGTTGATGATCCACTCAAGTCAGTATCAACCAGTATTTCACATGTATCAGTTGCCAAATCAACAACGACATTCTGACTATATTTTCTAATTTCGATTAATTGTCAATAATTAGAAACACAAATCAATGTATTAGTATATATACTACAAAAATCGAACAGACAAAGTTATATCCTCCACAACTAAAAACTTGTTCATAAATTGTACCATTTATTGAGGGAGAAGCCTTTTAACATGATCCACAATCTCAAAATCACTTGAAACCTTCATTTCTGATGCAATTCTGTTTTTACCTTGGACCCTAACCTTAAAGGCAAAAGTACATCCTAAGAGAACATTGATGATTGTTTCACGACAACCATTTCCCAACAAATGTATTGGTACATAGTAGTATCAATAAGTGTTGTATCCACATGGATTTAGCAAGTATATTGGTAGTTTGGTTTTTGGATTTTTTTATTGATAGAGAGTGCAAGTAAATAAAAATAATAGTAATTAGATAGATTGAGTAGAGTAAGGGCTATGAATTGATTTCATCTCATCTTCTTCTACTACACCACTACCATCTTGTTTACTTACTTTGCAAATCATTTAATGTTCTGGAAGTACTCTTTCTATGTATATATAGTTTCATCTCTGATACACTAGAACCTAAGGACTCCAAACCCTAGTGTAATCTCTCAACTCCTGGTTGAATGAGTCCTTACTTTAATGTGCAAGGCACTCTCCTCCAGCATCCACTCTGGTATGCAATGAAGCATCTAGTACATGTATGATGATTTGATTGGACCACAGTTTGAGACCGATTTCTCAACTCAAAATCCAAACTAGTTAAATACATGAGTGATCAAGTCATCATTAAGCATAAATCAAACCACAAACAATTGAATAAAAGCAAAGATAAATACTTAAGAAGTAAAAGTGAATAGAATCAAAATTGATTACATCAAACCTGGACACGAGGGAGTTCAGCTACTCATATAATATTACAATGCAATTCCAGCAACATCTACACATAAGATCTACACTAAGAGCACATCCCTCATGCCTCACAGACCCTATTCTACCCTAGTGCTACATTGTGGAACTTCCACTCAATGCCTATAATGAAGACCCAAGGTCTTTATTTATAAGAATTTTTAGGCGATGCTCAACCTAACTTTTAGTGCTCAACCACAAGGATTACTTCACAAGTGGGTTTTCTTCTCAACTCAGCCCATTGTCCTAGTGCTTAGCAAGTGACCTTTCTGTCTTGGAAAGGTTTTCCTGGCTGCTTAGCCTTATGGATTTGGGCTCCAAGATTCCTTACAAAGAGGGTTTCCTCATGAGGCTCAACTCCATTTCTTGTGTCCAGCCAGAAAGTCCAAATATGTTGTCCTATATTTTCTACTTCCATAGCTCAGCTCCAGTATTGTGACTCGACTGCATACTTGATATTTTCTTTTATTTTTATTACAAAATAGCAAAATATCATTATAATTCATAAAACTCTATTTCTCAATATCCCATTTTGTATCTTAAGCTAAGGAGACTTGTTTTGTACACAAATAGCATCATTTGATACATGATAAGTGTCCATTTCAAATGGAAAATTTACTTATTCTTGACACTTATCAAACATCTAGGTCTTAAGGAAAATAGTTGGGATTGTCTTCACCATCCTAAAAAAAGATACAAAACAATAAAACATTATAGGTACTAAAATTAAGAAATGAAATTTATATTTAGTTATTGGACAATAATGTTGTTTGGGAGAAATTAAATTCATATTGATGAAGAAGTAATACCTTAATCATTTTGGAAGTTAAATCAATATCTGATATGCCAATCAAATTATAACAGTCTTGGTCCCATAGAACAAAGTTACCAAAACTCTTCCCATCAGACACTTGAATCTCAAGTTTATACTTAAAACAAACAACAACATACATGAACATAAATTTGTATCTATCTGTTTACTAAAAGGTATACCCACTACATATGTTATCTTTCTAACCTCTTTCCAGGTTTATTATTATATGTGTCGCAAAAAGTACAATTGAAAGAGCTAACTTCATCTGTCTTTTTCCTATAATTGTTGTAGGCAAATAAACTCCACCCATCATTACCTAAATTAAATATGATTATCTTGGAAACAATTATGCATATCATATCCTACATCCATAATAAAGAATTTCATATTAGAATAACCTGCACAATTTACTTGTTGTATATGACATACAACTAAAAAAGGAATAATACCTCTTTCATGGTGATAATCTCAGGCAAAGTTTTAACAACAACTTTATACAACACTTTGTCATCCAAGAAAAAAAATGAAACCTTGCAACTTCAAAACTATAATATACAAACAACATCAAAGGAACCACGAACGTAATATTCAACCAAACAAAAAGCAATAAATACATCTTCAAAAGTAATATGTAGACATCAAAGAAGTTTCAACCAGAGAAAAACTTATAAAGATTCAAGCTTCAAATAAGGTTGATGAAAAGAACAAACTTCAAGTAAGAAAAAAGGAGTTACAAACGTAACCTTCGACCCAAGAAAAAGCAAAAAAGGTTCAAGCTTCAAATTTACAAAAATAAAATACTATGACAAAGGAAGGAACTAACTTTCAACCAAGAAAACAAACAAAACCTTGCAACTTCTAAACAACAATATACAAACATCATCAAAGGAACCACAAACATAATATTCAACCAAATAAAAAGCAAGAAAGCTTCAAGATTGAAACTTCAAAAAAGAAAAAACAATGACAAAAGACATTGAAGAAAAGAGCAATAAAAGAAAACAACAAAGGAGGTTCAACAAAGAAAAAATATGTCAGCACGTTTCATGATAATATTTAACTAACATTAAAGCAAAATGTGTCAAACTATGCAAACAACTCAAATGTTGTCATGTTCAATGGACATTCAACTAACATTGAAGTAAAAATGTATTAAATAGTGTAAATAATTCAACAAAAATGTGTCAAATGGTGTAAATATTCAACTAACATTGAAGTAAAAATGTATCAAACGGTGTAAACAACTTAAATGCTTACCCCGTTTGACACATTCTTGTTGAATTATTTACACCGTTTGATATATTTTTGCTTCGATGTTAGTTGAATATTGGTTGAGCATGATAATATTTAAGTTGTTTACACCGTTTGACACATTCTTGCTTCAATGTTAGATGAATGTTATCATAAAACGCGTTTGAAAAGTCAAATAAACTTAATAAAATTTGATTAAAAGGACTAAATTAACATATTTATAGGAATGATGACTAAATTGGTCCAAAATTTTAAAGAATAACTAATTCTAATTTTCTCTAAAAATTAAAAACTAAAAACAAATTTAACCCCTTGTATTTATAATAATTTAGACATTCACTTACATTAACTATGCATCAATATTTTTTATGGAAATTAAAAAAAAATCGTATTCATATATAATTAATTTTATTAAGAAGTGGAAGTCTAAATATAACTGTTTTACTTTCCGTATCCTAAGATATTAGTTACTTTAGAACATATAGTTATGATAATAAATTGAATTTTAAGCAGTTTAATCATTGTGTTGATATCATTAAATGTCAATTTAATACCATTAAGATTTGTTAGTATTTAATTTGGGTATACTTAATCAAACGGTCATGAAAAGCTGATGTCTATATTAATTATCAGCATAATAAATAAATTACAATTAAAATATGCTAGTTTGTGTATAAATTATATATTACATATAATAATATAATTAGTCTCTTAAAGTAGAGAGTATTATGAATTTATAAAATTACTTACGTATTTATAAAATCAATTTCACAAAATCATTTTGATATAACTAATTTAAAAATAAAATTAAAAATAGTATTAATATAATACTAAATGTTATATATCTATAAAGACTTAATTTGTTTTCACTCGAAATTTTAACTTAATAACAAGTGTTGGATGTAATTAAATTTAGTAGGTCTTTATTGTATTTAATGTAGAATGTAGAATTAAATTGCTTACATTAATATTATTTATAAATAATTTTGATTAGTTAATATTAAATAGTAACAATTTTTAATATATATACTTTTTTTATGGATATTGTAAGATTCATGTTTAGTAGGGATGCTTAAAAAAATTAAAATTTTAAGATACGTTTATTATAATAAATTAGAATTTTAATTATGTAGAGAATAGTTTTACAAATTATATTATTATTATGAATTTCTTCCTTCACATTCTTCCTTCACAATCTCATATTCTTATTTTAATCACCAGTGTAGTAAGGGCTTTTGGCCCCGGTTGTTTTTGCTATTCTGTCTTGGTTTTAGAATCGAGGCATATAGGGGCGAGGTAAAAAGGGGATGTTGGCTTCAGGTGTGTTAACTGAAGCCATAAAGCGCTTTTCTGCCTCGGGTCACGCCTGAACCGAAGCCATACAACCACCACCAGAAATGCGAGCCTCCTTTGCTGCAAAACACTAGTGCATGCTGCAAAACACTGTGTGTTTTCCTCTGTTCGAACACTGCAGAAACGTGAGCTCCATTCTCGCACCAAATCTCGTCCACCACACTTCGTTAACCTGCATCCACAAACTAGATATGAAATGCATCTGTAACTTCTTCACCATCCACGCCCACGTCGCCAGAAGCACCACCATTCTCGAACTTGCAGGGACTTTCAAACGCCATGCGAGTTTCACTTCCATCATGTTTCCACCATTGTAGCACGCACCATCATAGATCTGAATCATTAGTGTTCAACCCTGAACCACCACGAATTTTCCGGAAACGCGTCTGGGAGAGAACCATGGAGTAACAGCTTGCAGACTGGCCACCACAGATTGAGCGGTGGAAGCGTGACCACCATTGGTCATGGTGGTTCGAGCGCGACTCGGGGTTGATCAATGTCGTCGACGGTGGCCTCGGGTGCTCGCGCAGAGGTTGTTTGGGTCGCGACTAAGAAGAAGGGGAGCGAAGGTCGAGCGCACCTGGTGTCGTTGGTGGTGTCTTCGGCTAGCTACAACAGAGGCGGCAAGCTTTGGTCTTGCGAAGAAAAGGTTGAGGGGATAGTGGAGGTGCATAAGGCAGGGAGAGAAAAGATAGAAATGGAGTGGCATAGAGAAATGGAAAGCGCGGGGAAGAAGAAAAAGAAAAGGGGGTTCACGTTTTGAACCCTAAATAAGCTATATGGCCTCGGTTCAATTAATAACTGAGGCATATGATTGGTTTTGGCACCAGTTGTCTGTCACCCGAGGCCAAATATGCAAGTTCTTTGCTTCGAGTCTTCACAATCGAGGCATATGCTAGATTTTGGTATCAGTTTTTTATCAACCGAAGCATAAAACTATTTTTTGCTTTGGGTGTTCTGTGATCGAGGCATAAAAGTTGGGTGGAATTGCAAAAATGTCATCGTGCCATTATATGCTTTGGTTTTTTTATAACTGAGGCATATAAGGCGAGTTCAAAATAATAATCTGCACTAGTGAATTAACTTTTTTCTTTACTTCTTAATTTGTTTTTTTAGTGAAATTTATATGCGTAAAGTTTTGTGTTTGTATGTGAGACAAGAGTTCAATATATTTTATTTATGTTAGCTTAGATATTTAAGGATCTATTTGATTTCTAAATGGGGTTTTGTGAGAGCAAGTTATAAGTTTCTTAATTTTACATAAATTTTGAATCATATTCTAAAAAACAAAAAAAATTGAGGTAAGGAAACAAGATTGTTATTTAATTATAATGTTCTACGATTTAGTTTTGTTTGGATAATTTTGAGTATTCGGAAAAAATCAATTTATTATTGTTTAGAACTATGAGAAGAAGAAAAGTGAAGCTTGTATTTTCATTCACTTAGGACACATACATGTTTGTAGTTTATTATTAAGAATGTGAAATTGATATTTGATTTGTACTGTGAATGTTGGATTAGTGACTTAGGCATGCATGAAGTTTGGGTATATGAAGGAAAATGAAATTAGGAGGTTTTTTAAATGAATTTGTTGTCGTTAAAAAAATTGTATGAAATGGTATTGTTAGAGGGTTTTGAGAATAGGAATAAGTATATATTTATCAGATACCCATAGATAATCATTAGACGACCATGTTTCTTATTATGAATATATGTTTTTGTTCTTCTAATATTTGTTCAATGAGTGAAAGTAAAACATAGCAAAAACACAAGTAGCATAGAGAAAGATGAGTAAAAGGTGTTAAACGACTAAGGTCACTAATAATGTAGATTTTTACCATTATCTTGGCTATCTTTTGCTAACAGAATCAACTCCTCTTGAGCTTTTAACCCACTTAATCCTCACTTTTACTTTGCTTTTCTGAATAAATACAATATGGGTTACATAGATCTAATTATACCACTAATCCCAATTTTTGTGTCCAATTTAATGATAGTAAGCTTTTGTCTCAAGCCAAAGAAGTTGTCAACCAGAGAAGAAAGAAGAAGAAATGCCTCTTGTGTAATTTCAATGTTTTGAATATATAAATGCCTCTTTCATTGAATACTAGTCTTCTTTTTTCTTTGCTTAATGCTTGCATTGATTTAACCATCCATTGCATGATATTAGGTTCATTGGGTGTGGAAATATCTTTTGAAACCTTGAATTGGAATAAGAAAATTCAATGGAGCTTGTATCTAGGAATGGGGCTTGACCCATTGGTTGTCTTAAACCCTAGTGCATAAAGTAGATTTGCTTATCAAGAGTTCGATGGATTGATTCTTAATAGGGAAACTTAGGCTCATTTCACTAGGGAATTAGGGTTTGAGTCGATTTGTGGGTTGACATTAGCATATTGATGTAGAGGATGTAAAATTATATCTGCATGAGAGAAAAGTAGGTGAATTCTAACCCCGACAACATCAATTCATATAATTTCTAATATCTTCCATTCACTAAGTGCCTTTAACTTCCAAAGTTTATCTTTAATCAATTATTCACACATTTACTTTCGTACTTGAAACTCAAAATTATAAAATCATTCTTTAGTTTAAATTAGTTATTAATTGCACTATTGATTAGTATTACATGAGTCTCTTAGGAAACGATATTCCGGTCTTATCGGTTACTACTTGCGCGACCTGGTACACTTGTCGGAGTCTTAACAGTCACTAGACAACTTTAACAGTGCAAACTCAGTGAACTTAGTTGAAAATATCATTGACTAGAAGAGTCAACATAACGAGGCAACTCATTAGACTTCTACTACCAATAAATGAGTCAATGCAAGTGCACAATACACTATACAAGTATCAATGCTAGACAAGTCAAAGTCAACTCATGAAGTTGAATGTTGAATATAACTATGTCAACACCCAATTTCGTCCAGATGAACCATTTGTTTTAAATATAGGTATTTAAATAATTTTTTATGATATAAAAATAATAATAATACTAATATATATAAAAAATCCAAAAATAATAATAAACAAAATTAGAAAGTTTAAAATTTAAAATAAGCATAATAAATTAAAATAAAAATTAACAAAAAAGGAAAAAGAAAAAAGAAAAAGAGTAAAACGAAAAAATAAAAATTAATAAAAAAAGGAAGAAGGGAAATGAAGTATGGGCTTGTTTTCTAATAAATTGTTTATTAAAAAAATAATTTGGGTCATATGCTATTAATATGCCATTGTTTACTATTTATACCATTTTTTTAATAGGTTAGTAAGTCCATTCTATTTTTCTTAAGTCCACGGTCTAAGAGGTTCGCCGTAGCATAGGTAGAGGTGAACCCGTATAAAACTTTGTATATTTTTGCCTTACTCTCTGCATTATTTTATTTACATTAGTATGTTTGTGCAAAATAATTATAAAATGTTTAGCGACTCTGTTAATCTTCTTCTAGAGATACCAAATGTCACAGGAATATGATATTTTAACAACCCATTTTTAACAACTTCTCTCACTACTTGACGTGGTAGTGAGAGAGTATTTTTTTAAAAAAAAATCCACGTAAGACATGGTTGAGTACGAGAAAGAAGCGTTGGTTGAAGGAGTTACACAATTGAGAGAAGCAAGTGAGAGAGAGAAACAGTGGTTGAAGGAGTTACACAACTAAGAGAAGGAAGTGAGATAAGCGAGAGAGGAGTTACAAAGAGCGCATTGGAAGTGATTCGAGAAGCGGTGGTGAGCAGTTTGTGGTTTCTCCATCTCCAGGTATGGTTTTCCTCCTTGCCCACTCTTTTTTCGTCCTTCGTCTCCTCTCTAAAGTGTATTGTTCGTCAGCCTTGTAATTTTGTTCTTCGTCCATGGTCGTTGTTTTCTTCTTCCTCCATTGTCGAAGTTTGTTGTTCCTTCGTTTTGGAAGATATTTTCTTAGTGGGTTTGTCATTTCCCTTTTCCCTTTCCCTTTTGGTGGAGCACAAAAAGTTTTGGGTTAACCCACTTCAAGAAATTTTTTGTGTTCGTTGATGTTTGTGGAAATGAGTGATTTTTGTTTCTGTTTTTGGTTAATATGTGATAAATTTTGGATGTTTTTTAAAACAATGTTGTTAAAGAGCGGATTGGTGAGCAGCATTGGTGTTTTTGGTTGTGCTGTGGTCTACATTCGTGAAAAGGTAAGCAAAGTGATTGTTGAAAATTTATGCTAACCTGTTAATGTATAAGTGCTAAGCCAAGGTATTACTTTTGCACAAACGTTGTCCACTTTGCAGTAATGAGTTGGAAATGAATATTTAAATTGTTTGCACAACATAATTGGTATTCACTTTAATACTTAACCATAAATGACTTTTATTTGAATGAGTTTAGTTAGGTTGGGAAACAAAAAATTATGGTAATCTGTTACATGTTAAGTTTTAAGTGAGGTTATTGTTTTTGCAGATATGATGTCCACTTTAGTTGCACATATTGTTAATGAGTATTCATGGTATATTTTTAGGGTTCGCACATATTGTTATTGAGTTGATTGGTTGGATTTTATGTTAAGTGGGAAATAAATATTTGGTATGTTGTTATGTTTGAAGTGCTAAAGCATGCTTTTATTTTTGCACATATGATGTCCATTGTGGTTGCATTTATTCATAGGTGATATGAATTGCATTTATGCTAAGTTGTTATTATATAAGTGCTAATCTATCAACTTGTAAGTGCTAACTTATCAGTTTGTAAGTGCTAACCTATTAGTATGTGAATACACATATAACAGGACATGACAATAGTTGTTTACAAAAGCGATAGTGTAATAGCTGATTATAGTGATAACAGTGAATGCAGTGGTCAAAAGAAGCATGAGGTTAAGGTGTGAACACTTAAATTTTGGTTATTATTCATTAATTTATGGAATGGCATTTCATAATTTTTGTTGTTGCATATGTGCAGACTTTTAGGCATTGTTGTCAGACCAAGTACATTGCTTCATTAAATAAAAATTTAACTGGAGAACAAAGGTCCGTAATTGAAGAGACACCATTTGAATGGTTCATGATGTTGAAAGGAAGTGTAAAAATGAGTAGGAAACTTCTTAGTTCCTCAATTAGTGTGTGGGTTGAAAGGAGGGGGGGTTTAATAAGTAATAAATTTGTTCGTTTATCTTTATTGGATGTTTGTTTGGGACTCGGATAACAGGTTGTTAGTGATAGTATTAACTTAGATGACGTTTGTATGGAGAACGAGTGTAAGAAATTATTGAATAACGAAATCGTTGATGTTGAGATGTTATATGAATTTCTAAGAAGAGGTAGGGACTTAGTTAGCTTGTAGGATTACTGTAGGCTATATATTGTTTTGGGAATATCTGAGTTCCTTATTCTAAGTCGCAAGGGAACAATTTTTCCCATCTTATTTACCATTATGGATGACCTTAGAGGTCTTGGCAAATACAATTGGGGTGGCCTTGTTTATGAACACTTAGTTGAGAGCATATGCAATGCATCCATCTTCTTACAGGAGAAAGGAAAGAAGAGACACTTTCACATTGTTGGTTGTGTGTACTTGTTACAGGTAATTTCTAATTAATTGGTTTGAATTGAAATTTGTATTGTTTGAAATAGGAAGAAATGTATTAATTTAACTTTATTTTTTTGAGATGGTTTAAATATGGGCTTTTGAGCACTTTTTGATTCCAAAATCTGATGTTGGAAAATCAAGCACAATGTTCCCCTGAATATTGCAATGGATGGATATGAAAGTGGCTGAGGAAAAAATAAATAGTGCTTTGAATAACAACAAGGTATGAAAGTGGATTTAGTATTAGTAGTTAGTTTTAGGTATTCACATAAATTCTTTGAAGTAATTATTGGGTATAATGTTTCAGGTTGTCATGGAGGTTGGTGTATCAAAGTTCAAACTTTGTCATCCTTTTGTGAAGGAAGGTTTTCATAAATATGGTCAAGGATTTGAGACGAGGAAGACGAAGAAGACAAGGAACATTTAAGTATACAAATAGATAAACAAGAAGCTAAGATTATGGATTTGCAGAAGGCAATGGAGGAGTTTAAAGCCATAATGAATGATATGTCAAACAAGAATTTGAAATAGGAGGTTCTTGCTGAAGCATATCATTATGGGGGACAAGACTTTGATGAAGATGGGCTGCAAGATAGGTTTGAAGTTGTTGAAATGATTCCTCTGCAACAACATGGCAAAGAGGTTGGTGCGTACATACACCGGGATGAAGCTCAAAGTAGTAATTTGTTCCACCGGTTGAAGGAAGAACCGAGGCAGCATTTCAAGAGCATAGCGATATGAACTCCTTTTATGACTTATGACAGGAGGAGGAAGCGAAGTAGTTAGAAGTTGTTGCATGTTTGTAGTGATGTTACATTTGATTTGCTTTAAACATAGCGTAAATTAATTCTATTACGCTTAATTTATGAAAATTGTGGACGAATTAAGAATTTATACAAGTAAAGTTTGAAACAACATTTAAATAATATTGTTAACTTGTTGATTGACCTTAATATTTGGTTGTTTTACTGGTTCTTTATTGAATGTAGTTTAATGGATGTGAAAGATGTAGTTGAAGGGTGTAATGAAGGAAACCAAGATTGAGAATGACCAATGTGAAATTGTGCTGTCATGTATTTTGTAGGAATATCTGATTTTTTTGTTAAGTACTGTTAGCCTTAAGGTCTTTAATATTCATTGGTTCTGGGTGCAAGGCTTATGACATAAGTACTGCTAACCCAGGTGAATGATTTTTAAAGAAATGTTATTTTTGCTTCCAAATAAGAGTGTGCAGTTTATGTGTTAACCCTTGGCTGCATAACTACTAAGTAGTAGTACTTTGTTTTCAGTAATATTGAGATATTGAGGAGGCCTTTAATATTGATTGTACTCCATCCTGCAATACATTACAGTGATATATGCACATGCTTATGTTTGTGTTCATTGGTTTTGTAAGTGCAAAACAATGACATAAATCTAACCCAAGTGAATGATTTTTAAAGAAATGTTATTTCTGCTGCCAAATAAGAGTGTGCAATTTATGTGCTAACCCGTGGCTGCATAACTGCTAAGCAGTAGTACTTTTTTTTCAGTAATATTGAGATATTGAGGAGGCATTTAACATTGATTATACTCCATCCTGTAATACGTTATAGTGATATATGCACGTGCTTATGTTTGTGTTCATTGGTTCTGTAACTGCAAAACAATGTTTGTGTTCATTGGTTATGTAAGTGCAAAACAATGACATAAATATTGCTAACCCAAGTGAATGATTTTTAAAGAAATGTTATTTCTGCTGCCAAATAAGAGTGTGCAATTTATGTGCTAACCCGTGGCTGCATAAGTGCTAAGCATTAGTACTTTGTTTTCAGTAATATTGATATTGTCAAGAGGCCTTTAATATTGATTGTACTCCTTTCTACAATACACTAGAGTGATATATGCGCATGCTTATGTTTGTGTTCATTGGTTTTGTAAGTGCAAAACAATGACATAAGTACTGCTAAACCAGATGAATGATTTTTAAAGAAACTTTTACATGGCTAACCCGTGCTGCCAAATAATAGTGTGCAGTTTATGTGCTAACCCGTGTGTCCGTAAGTGCGAATTTGTATGGTTTACAATTATTTGGGTTATGTGAAGTAAGACATAATAAGTTTTCTGTTCATTAACTTTTTGCTTGTATCATTAAACGTTTGTACATGGGAGGTATACCACCATACAATGTCAACAAATCGTTAATGCAAAATATACAAACAAAGTGCAGACATGATATTATGTGCAAACCTACAGCAACGTATGTGTTAAACTACATTGACAAGAATGTGTGTGTTTAATGTCTGATACAAAAAAGTGGAGATAACAGCACAAGTGCACAATTAACCTTCATCCACCATTTCATAATGAAAGATATAGAAGAGGTCCAAAAGTTGTCTTTCTACATTGCATAGTGTCCAAAAAGAGAATACAAAAGAAGCCTCCAAATCATGTTAGTGATTTCTGCAACCAAAATTTAAAATCATGACATATGTTCACTGGTTTGGATGTTAATAAATAATAGTAGTGTGATATGTTACCTAATGATGTCTTCATTTCCAGACATTTGAGTATCGATATTGTGTTGTAATGACGCTAGGAGAGACATAAAACTTGTGGAAGGTGTGGGTGATAAGAGGTTGTGTGAATTACCCGTGGTCGTGTCTACCTGAACTGTGGGCACTCCACTTTCCATGTTAAGTGAATTGGGTGTAATGAAGTAATTTTAAGACAATCCGTTTAAATATATTTATAAAGTGGATGAATTACTTACATCAAGATTCCTTGTCGATTTTTTCGATGCTGCTCTACATTTCCGTTTCTTGGAAACCTTCTCCACTGTTGATTGAAGCCTATTTGTTCGGGATCGACCCTTCCTCTTAACATGTGAAGGGCTTCGTACCATGTTGTCCATAGTGTGCATTGGATGTTGGGTTAATTTTCCCTTCCCCTTGTATGAAGGAAGACTTACTATATTGAATATAGATAAGTCAAGAGTTGCATGCATGGAGTCAAGTTGGGTTAACATAGACTTTGTCCCATTCTCAGATTGACATGCAACTTCTGTAATTTCATAAAATCTCTTACACATGAAGTCATACCTTTCTACATGGGGATCGTCCTTATTATGTTTGTATGACGCTCTTATATAAGTGTTCATCGTCGAATGTGTTTGCACCACCTCTTCAAAAAGTACTTCGATGATACACTTTTGACCACCTCTTGTGCTAGTACAAGAAAGCTGTGTCGGCATAAAATACCTATAAATTCAAACAAAAGACAAATACATCTAATTTGTTGTGTCACTTTATCAAATACAACTTCATTCATTTTGTCATCACTTTGTCCATTACGTATGCACTCCTCTTTAAACATGTACTTTGAATAGATTTCATCACATTCACAACTTTTGATATTGCAATTAATCTTACTCCTTAACTCTTGCTGAACTTCAGCTAGCTTTGCATGAGTGTATTCTTCTTGGAATTGCCTTTCAATAAATGATTGAGTGGCACAAGGTAGGGTGGTATTGGAGGAAGCAAAATCGACTTCAATTTCCTTTTCGGCTTCGACCGTAACACATTGTCATATTGGACGAAAATTTGTTTCAATGTTGTGGTTGAATTTATGAAACCATCAAAGAAGGCATTCATACCCTCACTTCTGAGTGGTGGACATACCAGCCCAAAATTGACACCTCAAATAACAAGGAACCCATCTACTTCTTTCTTCGTAAAGCGTTGAAAGTCATTCGTTATGCTGTAAGTCGAAATTGGATATGAATTGTTCCCAACCTAGCTCAAAATCAATAGTGGAGGTGGACTCGTATACTAATTGTTTCAAAGCATGCTTTATGGTCTTGTAGGTTGTCAATCCACCTAACTTTTTGAGGACTTCTTCATGATGTGCCACAAACACCAGCGATGCTTGGTGTTGGGAAATAAAACAACAATAGCATTTTTCATTACTTTGCATTGGTCAGTTATGATGTCATCTGGTGCCCTGTTCCCCATGCACCTCAACCAGCATTGAAAGAGCCATGTAAAAGTTAATGTATCTTCTGAAGACAACAACCCACATCCAAGTTGAATTGATTGCCCATGATGGTTAACACCAACAAAGGGTGCGAATGACATGTTGTATTTATTGGTTAGGTATGTAGTATCGAATGAGATTACATCACCAAAGTCCACTAACGTGGATCTACTCCTTGCATCTGCCTAAAAGACATTAATGATTCTATTTTCAGCATCAGTTCAATTTCATAATAGAAGGAATTATTCAACTCTCTCATTCTGGAGAAATGTTGCATCAAAGCCTACCCATCTCCCTCCTTGCCAAATGCTCGTCTTTGCTGCTCGATGTAGCTCCTAGCATCACGCTCAAGAAACTGTAAGTTGTCAAAACCTCCCACATGACTAACCAACGACCTAAATGTCTTGTTCAAATGTACAACAACCTCGTCGTTAATATCAAGTGTTCGCTTTGCATGTAAATTCAATCTTTTATTCCCACGTATTAACCTCGATTTTGTTGGATTAATGTCATGATTGTGATCATGAACCACATCTCACAGCATGTTGCTTGTAGAAACTCTTAACGTCTTCTGCACTTTCAAATTGCATTCTAACAGTGGGCACAACACCCTCTTGACTGTTGTTAATGACTTAGGCCTTATCATACGTATCATCTCCATCAGATGTACCTAGACCATATTCTTCCTTAAGTAAAGCAATATCATCCAAGCATATTGGGTCATCTTGTTCCCCATTTTGCATTTGTTCATCAAATTAAATTCACATTCAGTTAAGTTCAACCATACATTCAACATCCTTATGGTCATTTAATGAGTTACGGTATTTTATTTATTGGAATAATTAAAGAATTGTGTTTGTGATTCATGTAAAGGGTAGCATTGCATTTTAGAAAATAAATTTTACTAAGCTTAAGATTGGATTTCAGAAAATTTCACAAAATAAAATACATATTCATGAAGTATAACGTCAATGGAAGACTTTAAGAAGAGAATAACACACCATTATAAGTGGTCGAAGTTGGTTGTTGGTTAAAGTTAATGGTCGTATTAACTTCTTCTTTAACATCTTCAATGTTGTCCAAATTCTTTGCCACTGTTACCAGCTGAACATTAATTCCAGGTTCAATATGCTTTTAGTGGCTTTAAAGGTGTTTTATTTTTTTAAATTTTTTGTAACCTGAAAATTCAGACCATGCCCTTCATTGCAATGAATGCAATTAAATGTTGATGGCTGACGGGACGAGTGTGTGTGGCTTGTTTAAAAAGTCACAGAAGAAATGCAACGGGACAGTCTTTGGAGTGGGAAAATGTCATGTCACTTAAATTACCACTTTGCAAGGGTATTTTCGTCAACAACTTTGCATCAGACCCACTTAATGGGTTTTCTTCAGCTGGAATTAGAACGTTGTGTGATTTTGCATCAGAGAAAATGGAACCATGGGAGCCTCTTGAAGTAGACGAAGCAGAGTTGCAAAGCTTCATGCGATAGTGCAGTGGAAGTACGTCTTTTATCCCTAGTCCAGCAGGAAATTATCAAGCTATGATCATGAACCGTGAGGCAGGAATAGCGCAGTCCACGCAACAATTTATGGAGGACATTGTTGCAACAACATTTGCTCGAGACTTTGAATCAAATGCTTGGAAATGGGCGACCGTGTTCATAAAACACCACGGTAATTTATGATTGAAAGACTCTATTATACATATATGCTACGAACATGTTGTCATGACTCATGACTGATAAAATATGACTGGCCTAAATAATGCAAAATGCAGGTTTGGTGGAAGGGGGTGACATAAAAAATGTTACTCCCATGTATACGAAAAAGCTTTATGACAAATTGCCCTTTGTGGCCTGTGTTGTGAAAGGGTATAAGGCAAATGGGTTGGGGATCGACTTCTAACTATTAAGGTTTTTAAAGTTATATTGTGTTCTTAATTTCCTAAATATTTTGCCCACATAAACTACTAAAGAAAGATTATAATGGTGTTGAACTATTTTATCAGGACCCAAAGCATACTACCCAGGTCAGCGTTCACAAAAAAGCAATTTCACATCCTCAATGTGGTGCACTGATTGGTATTAGGGTTGTGATTTTACTGAAACAAGTGTCTGTATTCAATCCTAAGCCAAATAAGTTGTACTTAAATATCACACTAAGGAATATTGTTAAGGTCTGATATTTAATACCTTATTCATTATTTTGTGTCATGTCCAAACACATTGTTGATTATGTTGTCATCAAATGCATAGGTGTTCAAGCATGATATCAGTGATCCAACAATGGAAGAGGTAGCAACTTCCCATACGGTTGATGTAGAAAAGGAACCAACCCAAAAATGTGTTCAGCCACATATGAACCACACTGAACCAGTTCTTGTAAACAATGATGTTGAAGCAATTCTTCAGCAAAATGTGAAAATGAATGTGGATCCAAATATGGAGCATCTAGACCAAATCCTTGTGAAGACAGTAGAGGGTATCAGTGAAGAAGAGGACATGACCTACATCAGCATTTATGACAAAATTAAAAGCCTAATTGATCCTTTCAAGAAATTCAAGAACACTCAGCTAGGGCAATTATCAAAGTCACAACCATATGGGCAAATATTACCCCTTATATATTATGGTTTTGGATGTCAAGTTGAACTAAATGTTAAGTTTAGTTTTATTCGGTGAAACGTTTACTTATGTGATTGCTTATATTGTGGTTGTGGTAGACATTTCATGTTCGTTGGCAGTTAGGTTGTCAATGGAGTGTGGACCTAAATTTTGCTTCGAAGTAAACTTCAGGTTCGCAGTTACGATAACACAGTTTTGCACTTAAACTACAACTTTTTCATATGCAATAAGTTTAAACCAAACTCCAAAATATATAAATATTATTGTTTATGAATTATTGTGAGCCAACCATTTTAATGAAGTCTATAATTTAGTCACGCCTCCAAACAGGATACTTATCATCAAAGCCAAGAAGTGTTAAACAATTTTGTTGAAATCATATAAGGCAGGTTAGCCGATATGGAGTCCTGGATTGGCACTTACGTTGTAGATCACTTTTGACAGCACCACCTACTGAAATGGGTACATGTTGTACCACCCACCTCATCGACAAAAAATAGATGTTAAATTCCCAAAACTTAAGAGCTAGTACTTCTTTGTGTGTGAGGGAAAACAATATTATGCAAAAAAGTTCAGGTTGGCACTTACGCTAATTGTAACATCCCTAAGGAATATTACTAATTTTTTATAATTAAAATTACAATTAAAATAAATACCACATTGATTATAACTATTTCTCCTAAAACGCAGGAAATTTAAAACTATCACTGGTACCATACATAGTCTGAATGTACAATATCGAGAAATAGAAATGTTATTAAAACTCATCATAAAAATATTTACATCAAAATAAAAACTATAAAGTTCCTTCAAAATCCCAAGTAGCCCATGCTCTCCGTCTCTAAGCATCTCCTGGCTCACCTGTCACATCATCTGCTCCCGGATAACAAATTAACCGATCATCGCCAAACACACACAGATAGGGTGAGTTATGCACAATAAAAATATAAACAGATATATGAAATAAATATGTTTTCCCCAACCCAAAAATACATAATTAAAATCATCATACTTTCCAAATCACCCAACCATGACCTCATAGTCCTTCATGAGTCATATGCATGAACTAGGTCTTAGGACTTCCCTGTGCTCCCACGAAACTAACTCATTCGTGGTCCAACCCTATGAGCCTATCCCGCTCATAGTCTTGCCCTACAGACTCCTCGCCTGTAGTTTAAACATCCAAGTCTCATAACTTGGACCCTGGCACGCACGCAATCACCATACTATGGACTCCTCGCCCAATAGTAGCCGACGGGAACATCACATTTCCATGCCCATCGTGCGCCCGAAACATGTAATCACCATACTAAGGACTCTTCGCCCATTAGTAGCCGATGGGAACTCAACCAGTTCCATGCCCATCATGTGTCCAACCACCGAGCACATCCCAGACCCCTAGTGGATTTAGTCCTTCAAGCAAAAACATTACACCACATGCATATACACCTAACCATGGTATAAACAGCCAAAACACACTCTCAAGCACATAAAAACATAGTAATTCGCATAAACTCACTTAAGCTAGGGACCCCTCGCCCAAGCTAGACCCTCAGTCTCGC
>Ga0214542_1005165_pt1 | contig 25137 bp, 12 predicted proteins | sample CNSS1metaG_FD_160096 | JGI IMG/M metagenome (GOLD analysis project Ga0214542, IMG submission 160096) | Root nodule microbial communities from cowpea collected in UCLA plant growth center, Los Angeles, California, USA - CNSS1 | ecosystem: Host-associated > Plants > Roots > Nodule | place: USA...
TATAAATATATATATATATATATATATATATATATATATATATATATATATATAAATATATATATATATATAAATCGGGAACGCTGGTTCATTAAAACCATAAAAAATGATCAAATAATGATGACTACACTATATTCTGAAGTCAGTCACGGCATATGAAATATATACAATTGCCGGACGAGACTTGCATGTAGATAACAATTAGCAAAGGCTTGTAGAGGGAGGGAGTTTAGATCATACAAAAACGAATTATTATCTATAATTACCCGAAATGGGGAACTCAAACCTTTTTCTTTGCATTGGTCACCAGATTTCTGTAGATTGAAATTGTTGAGTGAGTTCCCAGCTTAACTTCAGTATACCGGATCAAGCCGTTAGACAGTGTCATTGTACAAGTCTGATTGATCAAAGGAGTGTGCTTGAGGAATGAGAATAGGCTTCTCAGTAGGACTTGGATCATTTTGATATTATCTCAACATGCAATTTCATGATTTACTTTCTCGCCTTCTTACCTGCAATCCAGAGCTCACAAGTTAAGAAGAAATGTCATCTCAACATTCTTATTGAGAGATAGGGCAGGGAATTCCTTAGTGCCTAATCTATGGTTAACTTCAGAGTGGTGTACGTTCTTTCATGATTTCAAGGCTGAGCACAAAAGTCAGGGAGAAAAGAGATAACAGTAATGCAATTGGGACAGTCATGAGCTTGATTTAATATGGCCCTCATACCTCTCTGAAACCATGATCTCCGGACAGTTCGCCGTATGTGACGCTCATGCCTTTCCAAGAGCTCATCGACAGTGTGCATTTGAGATAGCAGGGGCCCAGAAAATTCAACCCTTTCTCCTTGATCTTGAAAACTCTGCATGGATAGTAATGAATGATACTCAAGTCAATGCAAGGAGTCAGAGACTATTGCATAGTTTACATTTGGTCCAAGAATTTGATACAGGTAGGGCAGAGCACAGTAAAGTAAATAAATTTCTTAACAAAAACTGAAGAGTATGAGCTCTTATCATGTACTGATCCATTTATGATCATATGATAGGAAATGCAAAACACAATGTGGTAGGAGTTTGCTCTAGGACTCACCTATGGTCTCTGTTTTTTATTTGTTTTATTTTTTTAAAGTATTATTTCAGTTTTAAGAATCAGTTTGGAGAAGTTATATGTTGACTTATAGGAGGTTGGTTAATTGCAAGTTATGTTTTCTATATTTTGAAAAAGTTATGTTTTTAAGTGTTTTAATATTGTAATTATGTGTTGTAAGAGTTAATGAACTTCTTCTCAGGTGTCGAAGATCAGTTACTGTACCATTACAATACTGTACAATATTGTTGACATTATTGAAATATATATTGCTTTTCAAGATTGAAATCGGTCCCAAGTCCTATTAGCCCAAATTTCTGACACAAAAATGTCAACAAAATAAATCAATTCATTGAAAAAAAAATCAGAAATCTTAAGTTTAAACAGTGTCATCATCTCAACCATGGTTCATAAAACCAGACCAAACTGACCGTTTCGACCAGCAATCGGTTCCCGATCCAGTATGATTGTGGTGGTGCAAATTTGATGATGCTTAGAAGTAATATCAAAGCGATAAAACTAGTCAAAACAGTTCAATAAAAATTAAAAAGTCACAATTTTACTTTTTTTCTTTTAAAGATAAAAAAAAAATACTGATCATTTTCTTTTTTATTCTCTATATAAACTCGTTATTATTAATTAATATTGGTGTATATTTTTAAATTTTTATAATTTTAATTTATGTAGACATATTATTTAAACTGTTATATATATTTCAAAAGTTAAGAACCTATAAATTTATATTTTTTTTAGTTTTTATCATTACAAATTATGACTATATTTTTTTTAATCTAATGTTTATTTATTTTAATTAACCATTAAACTTTTGGATTGATTTAAAAAATAAAGTGTCATTCTTCTTTACATATTTTAATGTTCCAATTAATTCTCTACATCATAATAAATTCCTAATTCCGACTTTCTCACAGTAAATTAATCTCTACAAACAAAATTAATATGCTAGCGAGTTAACTTAGATTTCATCTCACGGCAGATGGCCAACTTACCAGGTTATTTCTCTTGGATGCTGAATCTTCTCGGTGATATATGGCCATAGACAGCTCTTGTGAATGGTACTCATCCGAAGCATCAAATGAATCTGGGCGATCAAACTTACTCCACTGATTCTGCACTGAAAGCTTAGAAATTTCAAGCAGCTGATGGCCCCTAGAATTGACGCATCCCCCACAAAACTCTTTATTTTCCTGGTTTGTGGAGTCCAAATTATTCCTTGAATTTAATGTAGATGGTTCTGATGGATTGAAAATATGTCCTCTTGAAATAGTTCGACAATGGGATCGAAATGAAGCGTCATCTTTTCGGGTTTTTGCCCATGCAAATCCACTTGATGTTGAAACTTGTAACGGTCCAGAAAGGGGAATATCTCCTTGAGAAGCATTCTTCGTATGGGAAGCATCTTCAGCTTTACCACTGGATGACTTCTGTGCTTTGCCACCTATTATAATCTTCTCTTCTTCATGGTTGCGGAAAGATCTACCATTGACCTTCTGGGAAGTCTGAGTTTGACTTGCTAATTCCTGCAAGTGCAACAAGTGAGAATTATTTTAAGCTAATTAGCCCATTACTGTAAACCAATGTGCATGCGCATAAGAAGAAATGCTAAGATGCAGAATTGAAAGTAAAGACAGACCTCTGCTGGGGCTAGTTTACTGAATCCCACTGGCTTTCTGGATGGTTTTCTTGTTTCAGTTCCACGAACTCGTCCACTAATCTTTTTCCTAAAAGTCCATTATAATTTCATGAAAAAAATCAAGAACAATATACAAATAATGCTAATGAAAATGGAATTGTGAATAATAGATTTTGTTCGATTTAATTTGTTAAAGACTGTTGATTCACTGAATTTTTCTGTTTCAAATCCTTTAAAGATATATATAAAAAAGACAACATAGCATTAGGATCCAGCTAGTGGGGTCTGGGGATGTTAGAAGTAATAGTTTTGCCGCGGCCGTGCAGAGAGACTATTTTTGAGGGCAGATATGCTAGAAAACATAGTTGGCAGCCTAAAGGAAAATCTATTGGCTACCCGAAATTTTATTCTCTTCGTTTTTTTTTTTGTAAATGCTTTAATATTGACAAATTGAACTTCTTGAACATTGTTACGATTTCATTTTTTTTGTATTTTCATAAATCATAAAGTTTGGATATCACTCTAAATATTTTCTAATTCCGTTACTCTGGTGTCTAGGTTCTCCTTAAAAACATCTCAATAAAATAATCCATGGAAAAATCTAGAAGTTGAAGAGAAGAAATATGGACGTTATAAAACAGTAAGAACTATTCCCTTCTCATTTTAATCTCTCCCTGAGGCCAAAACTAGACCCTGATCAAGTTTTCAAACTAAAACAAACCTTCTATCACAGATTGGTTAAAACTAAGTGAAATGCAAATGCAGGCATTTTCTTGATTTCACCAGCCAAATAAGAGGTAATCCAGAGACATCAGTTGAATATGTAACAACTAAAGCATTACTTTCGAATAACTCTGCATAAAATGTGAAGTGAATATTTGTCTCACCTTGACTCTTCCCTGTGTTTTGCATCGATTTCCTTGCTAGGTGGGTATATCGGCAAGCTTGATGGGTCACACGCATAAGGTTTTGTTTTGAAATACTGAAAGTGATAAAGGCCGTTGTATCAGAGTACAGTTTTAGAAAAGAGTTCATATCATATTTCAATGACTCACATAATCATAAATTTTGCAGATAAATGATGAATGGCTTTGTATCTAGGAATAATGTCATAAAAACGAATTGATTCACATGATGGATATCCACCAAAAATATTGGCAAGAGAAATCAACAGATAATGCAAGAAAGATTAATGCTATGCATAACTAATGATATGCACAAAATTAACCTACTTCCGATGAAAGAGCAGATGTAGCAGTCCCACGTTTGTATGGTTCTACAGAAAGAAGAGTTTGTAGTAGATGTATACTGGTAGCTGGCAAATCTTTAAAGGATTGTCGAAGGCAACTATCATATGGTTGTTGTGGCTTAAATAACGTTGCATGAGGAAGTTTAGTCTTTTTCCAGTATTCATCAGGTGGTGAGCCACAGAGCTTAAAAATTTTGTGCAATTGTTCAACCTGCATACGTAACAAAAATGAATTTAGAAGAGTTTCAAAACAACAAATCAAACAGTGTCAATTTTCATTTCCAACTGATTCATTTATTAACCACAAAACTGACTAGCATCCGGTCTAACATTTTGAAAATTAATGCTAATAGGTATCATACATATTCTTTAGTTTGAGTACATTCTCCACTTTACCTTTTGAAAATATAGAATGGGGGAAACCCTAAACTACCGAGCAGGCAATGATAGCAATCTAAATGAACCTATTGATAGATTGCAGTGAAACCTCTTGCAATAGGTATGGGAACTAAACTTCTGCTCTGTTAAATATTTGACTGCAAAAGTATGGAATTATAAAAGCTTCTACCATGTAAACATGAAGGCATGTTGGAAAATAAAACATCTCTATTCTGAAAAAGAAAAAGGAACCTTTGTCATAGGAAGAAAGAGGATATCAAAATTACAGTATCATTTCCATATCAGTTGTTTCCTTATGTGTTGAGGCATTATCAAATTTCTTCATTCTTGTACATTATCATATCAGAGTTATTTAAGATTTACCTTTGACTCATATCAATAGATTAGCCATCTTTTTCTAACAAAAATGTAACAACTTCACTACATTAACATGCACCATAACAGGGCAATTCATACATTTTGGTAAGGCTAATACCTCCGTTCTCCCCTGAAGTATAGGCTTCCCAACAAGCAGCTCCGCATAAACACAGCCAACACTCCAGAGATCCACAGCCGGACCATAGTCCGTCGAACCAAGCAAAAGCTCTGGCGGCCGGTACCACAAGGTAACAACACGACTAGTCAGAGGTTGCCTGTGCCCAGAATTGACATAATTCGCCAAGCCAAAATCCGCTACCTTCAAAACCCCTTCATTATTTACCAAAAGATTCGACCCCTTAATATCCCTATGCATGACTCCCCGCAAGTGACAGTGCTCAAGACCAGCCAACAACTGCTTCATGTAGCACTTAATCTGCTCCCACAACAAAATTATTCCACCCATTCAACAATAGAATCACCAATCATATCACACCCCACGACAATACATTAATTACTTGTATTACTATTACTAAAAAAAAACTTGGATAAAGTATCCTAGTTACTTTTGGTACTTTAGTTAAAACTAAAGTGTCACTGTATTCTAAATTAATATTACTGAACTGTTAAAACTAGTTCACAGGATAAAAGTTGTCTTCTATTTATATCACTAATGAATATAGAATCTCCATCGTACATCCTCATTTCAAAGATTAAACAGCTTGAACAGTAAAATTTGTAAAAGTGAACATCACAACTACGAGTGATCTGACAACGAACTACAAATTTAGCAACAATTACCAAAATAAACTGCTGCAATCTTAAGAATTTTAGATTTTGATTTAACGGAAAAACTAATCGGCAGAGTCATAATCATAATGAATCCTGCTTATATAAATATATACATATATTCTTTTGCCCGTATTCACAGGTGGATATGAGATGGAAACGAGATGCACAAAAGAAACCTGCTTCTGTGTTTCTTTGAAAAATGTGATTAGTTTAGTAGTACCTGTGGTTCAGTGAATTTGATATCAGGGGAAGACAAGAGCCCTGTGATGTCATGCTCCATGTACTCAAAGACGAGGTAAATGCTACACGACAGCCTCGAAGTAATCAAGCCCTCAAGCTTTATTATATTGGGATGATCAAGGCGTCGCAGAATCAATATCTCACGCGCCATGAACCGCACACTCTCTGGTTCGAAATTGTCGAACCGCACCTTCTTCAATGCCACTATCTTCCCCGTCTCAAGCTCCCTCGCCCGAAACACACTGCTATACGTTCCCTGCCCTATCTGTCGACATCAACCATCACCCACAAATTACTTCATCATCATCATCATCTTAATAATAATAATAATTACTATTACAATAATAATAAACATAACAAGTAATAATAATAAATTAACAATAAGGTTAGTTTAACTTTTGTTTATTAGGTGACGGTTCACCTTCTCGAGTTTTTCGAAGGCATCGGCGCAGAGGGGGACCCAGCCGTGAATGGCTTCGCCGGCGACGGCGCTGAGCCACGCTGGCCAGCCGGCGGCCACGTGTTCTCCCTGAACATACTTGTGAAGGTTCCCCAACCTGAAGCTCAACGAGTCGCAATTGGAACTCGTTCTCCCCGACTCACCGACCTCGCTCTGACTCGCTCCCCCCGACTCGGTCCTCTTCTTGCTCCTCTTCTTCTCCTTCCTCTCCGACTCGCCCAGGACCGCAGCATTGCTCCGAAACGCGCCCGAGTGGTCAATCGCCGGCGTCACGGACACCGCCTGCTTCGAGCTCACACACCCCATGGATCCCGGTCGGATCCTCGGCCCAATTCAAACTGCCACACGCAGTCTATGCCACGCGTCTTTTATACTTGTGCGAAGAAACAAAGAAACAAAGCAAGAAACACAAAGCGAAGCTGAGCAAAGCAAAGCGATTCAATTAGCAAAACGCAGAAAGTGTTGCTTTGTGTTTCTCAGTCTGACTGCTGCGGCAATTGCGGGAGACCGGGGAAAAGAGATTTAATGAGGAAGGAGGATTATAAATTTTAATTTTTTTTTTAAATAAATAAATTGAAACACTACAAAGTGGATCCACTGGTAGTACCTATAAGCAGAGGCTTCAATATGCATTAAAAAATGGAGAAAATTTGGATAAAGTTAACCAACAATAGTTAGGCAATCTTACTAGATCACAGGTAAAATATTTTTGGATACGCAATTATATTTCATAAGCTATTTTATTGTATACATTGATAAATAAAGGTAAAAATTTAATTTTACTTAAAAAAAGGTATATTTTCTTGCAACAGTATTAATCACCAGAAATAATAACTTTTTGGGATAAAACTGCTTCATTTAACACTGGTCAATCCATATTTTTAATAATTTTGTAGAAATTAAAAGAAAAAAACATGGGATGAAAAAGCCTGAATCAACGGAGGGAGGGACCTATAATGGAAAAACGGTGAGTGCGTGCAAAAAATGGTGTTTGAAAGAGCTTATATATTCTCTGCATTTGTTTGCATTCGTGTTTTGTTTTTTGTTTTGTTTTCGTGTTGTGTTCTTTGGTTGTGTTGGGTTGTTCCGAAATAGCCAAGGGAGGCGAGAATCCATGCATGGCAGAGATTTGGCTTGCAGTAGCTGTGATGTGTTGTGGGCAGCTTCTTCTTCCGTTTACTTTGGATTTTGTGAAGCGCGTGGCACGTGATCGTGTAACTCACTGATTCGTCTGCAAATGATTTGATTAATTATTTAATTAATATTCTGTTTTGCTTTTCACACTGGTTGGTGTTGACTTGAAGGGTACTTGATTTGTCTCCTAATTCTTAATTTCGGTTTCCTTAATTTTAAATTTAGAGGTTTTACCACTTCACGCCATGGTGGGGATGTGAAAGAGAAACATTCAGAAACATCCAATTGATTTTTGTTAATTGGGAAGAATGGTTAAATTGGTAATTTGGTTTTGTTTATAGAGAAAGATGAGAAAGAAAAAAAAAAAGATGGATGAGGTGTAGACTTTACATTTCTAGATCTTCTTTTCTTCCTCTCCCACCTCTGACAATTCCTCTTTACTTTCATCACTCTCATGGCCCACACATTACTGAGTTCATCTTGAAAGGTAAAATAATAATAACAACACCAACAATGGTGGGCCAAACATTTCTCTGCTACCAAATTCTCCATGGTGTGGTGCCACTCTGGAAATGCAACTTCCACCATGTTCACATTCACCTTACTTGTACTTAATCAAATTCACACTTCAACTTGGAATTGAATTTATTATATACGAAACTAATTTGTAAGACTCTCTGAGCCTTGTGATGTGGGACTTGGGAATTTTCAAAAGTGGGTGTGAAGGGTAGTGATTAGGGTTGGAAGATTAAAGCGCACTGAATCAGTAGTTTGGGTCCATCATGTCACCCAGCAGGAAATTAGTCCAATTCATCTCATTCCAATTTGATTATCACAAATTAAGTTTCTAACTATTGCCATTGCCACCCCCATTCAACCCTCCTCACACGAACCAGAGCAATGAATGGTGTTAAAGTTCAACACCTAAATCAACTCTTTTATTTGTTGCGTGTTTGGTGGAGGGGGTGCATTTATTTTTAATAATGAAATTTTATTATAGAAATATTTTGGTGGTTATAGAAAATTCAAAGTTATATTTATTTTAAAACTAATAGCAGCAAATAATATGTGCCCTATTGTACATACTTTTAACATTTTATTATTTTATTATTACTATTCAAGAAGTACACAATGAACTGTGCATGTTGCTTAAATAAGCTGTGTACTACTTTAAACCTTACCATTGTTACACATGTTTAAATACTTTGCACAAAATAATTACTTCCATGCTAAGATTACCGATGTGAGCTTAATTTAAGTATATGAATGTCATAGTTAACCTGTATATTATAATGTTTAAAATAATTTCTTCATTGATATTTTTTCTTTACAAACATAAACAAGATATACGTAATGTGATATAACAATCAATTTTATTAAGCAATGTTTCTTTCTTAGTTTGAAATACATTCTCAATAAAAAAAATAGAGAAAATAACAATAAGTATCTTGAAAGTACCAATAATAATTTTAAGTTGGGTTGATATATAAGGATTTTATACATACAATTGATAGATATTAAATTCTTAAAGTAAAGTTTGAGTAAGAATTGTGTTACTTTACATTGAAATCAATTTGACACTCATCGCAAACTTGATAGTTTCTTGCAGCTAAAGTACATATTTTTTTTTATCTTTTATTTATTTGTCAAATTGTTCATACAGATTTTTCCTTGGAAACTTGGGAAACGACATGCCGACCAGCCGGTTTCATGACTAAGTCAAACAACTGAAAAGCAACTTTTAAATCCGGTGCATGCTAATTAATTCTCTATAGTTGAACATTAATTATTATAATAAGAGTTTGCACTTCAATTATTATTTTGGTCATTAGTTACTCTCGATATTGTTAATTTAGAATGGTGAATATCTGTTATGGAAGCTTTAGAAATGATTAAGCATGGTGAATCTATAGATTTACAGGGAAAGATGAAAAACATAATGATTTTCAGTATTTTTTGGTACTCACAGGGCACTCACTGCACTATATTTCTGTAACAATTTAGTGTCACAAGGTATGTTAACCGATGTTCGGTCAAAAATAATTAAAGAAAATCATTAAATTTTTAAGAATTCATTAATATTAAATAAATTTTAAAATTAACTATTAATACAATTTTCTTTTATTTAAAGAAAAAAATATCCACAAATATTATAAATATTATATGATTGAGCTTTAGTGATTTTAATCGATTAAAGATAATATTTAATCAATTTAAATAAAGTTTTTCAGCATGGTTTCAACTCTTATTATAGTGATTAACATTTGAGGTTTTCTATGGATGATTTTCTTTTTTTTTTGTTGTGAAGGTTTCCTTATATGATTTCAGCACCAACATTGTTGTTCAGTTTAAAAAATTAAATTTGAATTTTGTCTTAATCACCCTTCAATGCTCAATAACAACTATGTCACTCAAGCTATTCATTCTTCATTTCTTTCCAAAAGTGTTGTAATTCACCAAAAATGCATTAGTTTTACAATTATTTGATATTCAATACATTATCATGTAATTTCTAAGTAAAAAAGTTGATTCATTTTCGGTCAAAATAATCATATGCAACTCAAGTGTAAAAAACATATATAAAATCAACTAATCACACACTTATGAAGAGGTATTTAGAGTTTTATCATACTAAAATTACGTTTTAATTTGTTAATATTAACATTAACATATTAAAACATAGTATGTTAAGAATGATTTTAACATTATTAACTTATTGAAACATAATGGTTCATAATGCACCTAAGATTTAGTGATTTTAATAAATTAAAGGAACAATTTAATTGATTAAAACAACATTAACTTGAAGTGTGAGAACCCTTTTTTTGCTTTTCTCTTTCTATGTACTCTCCCTCTCTCTGCTACCATCCGCACATAAACATCACTCCACTCACCTTGCACTTTTCTTCCTCACCATTTTCTCTTCCCTCTCTCTAACAAACAAGGGGGTTTGGGCTCCAATTCAGTTTCTGAATTTGCTTTCTTCTTTCTGTAACAGCAATCCAATCTGAGACTAGCACAGAATCTCCTCCCCAAGTTGTTCATTCCATCCCTACGCGTAACTTGGTCTCAATTTCTCAGTTTGCCTCCAAATTTTCTAAAATTTTTGGGTGCTTCAATCTTTTTGAGTTGAACTAGGATTTATACTTACGTTTAGAAATTCCTTTCCAGCTCCTTAGGTGCTGAAATCGAATCATCTTCCGATTGAGAGCTGAATTTTCTTATGATCATTGAAAAGGTAAAGGAAGCTAACATTTTTACTCAAATTCGTATAGAAATATGTTTGATGAGTCTGAATTGCATGTTTAAGTGTTGAAATGATATTTGAATTGCATGAATTGGTGAGTGATTAATTTGTGTATGAAGAATCTGGGCTACTGCATGTGGGAACAGGTTCGTAATCTGGTATTTTCGCCTAGGTGAGTGACTCTCGCCTGAGCGAAAACACCAGGAAACCCACCCATGTTCCTACGCGAAGCCTCGCCTATGCGAGCTGAGGTCGCTTGAGCGAGAGACACTCTCGTCTAAGCAAACCAACTTAGCCTGAGCGAGAGTTCGCCCAGGTTTTTATTTCTTGCCACTGTTAGGGTCTCGCTCAGGCGAGACTGACTCGCCTAAGCGAGATGGCCTCTCGCCTGGGCTAGATTGTCTAGCTTGAGCGAGAGCCACTGCAGTGGGGTGCTTCAGTTGCTGTTTTTATCAGTGAGATTATATGTTTTAATGTGGTTTTGTGCAACTAGTCTCTTATATGCTTGGAATGTCATTATCAATGTATTGCGTGATGAAATTGGATGAATATGAATTATGAGGAGTTGTGGTTGGAATAGAATTTCAAGGGAAATTCAGGTGAACTTGTTAGTGTGTGTAAGGACGTGAGAAATTCATATCGGTTGGTATCCTGAAACTCCAATAATCATTCACGCTCAGATAGAGCAGAATGGATTATGTCGTGAGAAGTAGCAGGAGGTCCTAGTCTTTTGGACTTGATCAAGTCCTAGACGTGAAGGGGACTTACCTTGGGAACGGTCGGGTGAATACTCCTTGTGTCCAGACTCTGCAGAATCTGGAAACCGTTACAGGTGCAAGCCACCAAGAGCTCTAATGTCGCTTACACAATCTGGATATCGAGTCTAGAATTATATAATCGAGCTATATGTTATGAATGATATTTATATTGTGAATTGTATCATTTTCTCTTATTTCAGTTAGCTTACCCTTCTTGTTTATGTTTGCTTGCCCCTGTGTGTTCTCCTTGCAATGATCACCTACGGTTGGTGTTAGCAGAGCTGAATCCAGATGAAGATAAACCTCTTCTGAGCAGGAGTTGATGCTTTTACCGAGATTTTCCGCGGTAGTTTTTGGGTTTGATGCTGTGCAGTTTTGGAATGTGCAGTTTAGCCTTTTTCTTGTACCTAAACTTGCCATGAGTGTTTCATGTAGTTGTTGGATGACTCTACCAGCTATATATATATATATATATATATATATATATATATATATATATATATATGTATATATAAAAATTTATATGACAGTTATATCTCACTATCTGCTTTGCTTGATCATAATATAAGGTTTGATTTGGTAGTGTGAAAGCTATTAAATGGGGTGTTACATGAAGAACTTATAGATTTAAGTTATTATGATAGTTAAATCACTAATCTAATTAATTAAAATGTTTTTTTTCAATCTTTCTAGATCAACCAAGATCATTTTAAATTATTAAAAACACTTTTTAATGAATTAAAAAAAATCACGAAGACAGGTTCTAAGATATTTGGAGAAGTTTTTTATATGTATAATAATATCAAATCAAAAGAAAAATTACAATGATATCCTAGTCAACACAAATTGAGCAAAACCACTTATAAATTTTCTCATATTATTTAATTATTCAATTCTCATATTATTTAATTATTCAAAGTGTTCTAGAGAGTAAAAAAAAGAATTAAATTCATCAAATACTTAAATAATATATCAATGCATCTAATAATTTTATGAGGTGACTATTAAAAATGACAATTGATCACGTCGTATATGGGTAATGTTTATCTATTACCAAACTCGTTATCTACCGGATATCCTTAAAAACATATCCACAATTTTTTTTTATATTATTGGATATTTATAAATACCGTGAATATATATATATATATATATATATATATATATATATATATATATATATATATATTTACTTAGACAAATTATAGTATAAAATTATATATAATATTAAAATTTTTTTAAGTAATTCTTTACAATATTTACTTAGACAAAAAAATATAATTTTATACTACAATTCAAATAAAATTTCACACTAAAATGTTAATGCAAATAAATTAAGTATTTCTAAAAAGTAAATTTCAGTGATTTTAATCAAAATATAAATTTGAAAAATTATCTTTTAAAAAAATAGCTTTAATTTCATAGATGAAAATGAAAAAAATATAAATATATAAAATCAAATTCTAACAAAATTTTACTTATTAATATTTTTTTTTCCAATAATAACTTTATTTTGATCACTCAATTGATAAAAATAATATTCAAATTCAATAATAATTATTAATGGGTAGTAGGTATCCATGGATTGGATACCATGATATTATCCATTAAAGATCTTTATTTAATACCCATTAAATATTTTATCCATGAGTATTTCATGATACAAAATATTTTGTCTCTCTAGTTTAGGTGCAACATTGATAATAATATTTGATGTTTATGTAAAAACATGCTTTAATTGCTTAAATGGTTAAATACATTCTTTTTATCTCTTAATCTTGAGTGAAAATTGGTATTAGTCTTTCTTCGAAACTTTGATCTAATTTAGTGTCTCAACATAAAATGCGTTAATTTAGTCATTTTAACCAAATTTTGTTAAGTTTATTTAATATTTAAAATGCGTTTCATGGTGACATTTGAGTTGTTTACACCGTTTTATACATTTTCACTTCAATGTTAATTTAGAAACGCAATTGAAACGTCAAATATACTTAACCAAATTTGGTTAAAAGAACTAAATTCATGCATTTCTAAAGACGAAGGAGTAAATTGGTTCAAAGTTCCAAAGAATGACTAATTTTAGTTTTTACTAAAAGTTAAGGGACTAAGAACATATCTAACCCTGGCTTAAATTACTGATTTTACTAACTTATCAAATTGGTATTTTAAGAGCAGTAGTGGTTTAAAATAGCGAGACTCGATTATTTTAATATTAAAATATTTTAGTATAAATAGAATTGTTATAAAAGAGTTTCATTATTTTAAAACACAATCTCTCTAAGAGTTTTATCTTTCTGGTCATCTGATTGAAGATCCGAGACCGTATGATTGATCCTCTCGGCAAACTCTTCAAGTTAGATTGATTAGTTTCTCTATTCGCGTAAGTTGAGTTTATGCTCTCTTTTTGGTATATTTCTGTTTTTTGTTGCATGTGAGCCATCTTCTACTTGCATGCGTCATTTTAATCATCGATATGAGTCTTTGCTGATCAGTGATCATAATAGTATGTTTTGATCGTTCTTGTGATGTTTCTATGTGTAGATAGAGTATCATGTGGAATTAGAAACGTTTGACATTTGAAAATTTGTTTAAGCATGATATCAAGTAAGGGAAGTTAATTTCACTATTTTTAAGTTACAAACATGTTAGAATTATAGATTGCATGGTTGTACTATGCTTGGTTGTTCTATCTGAACTGTTAAATGATTTGTTATATGTGAAAGCTATGAAATCTAAGTGTTTAAATTATGTTCGTATAAAAATGTTAATGTCTAGTATTGTAATTGGGGTTAATTTGTATTGATGTTTGTGATATACTTGAGTTTGATATATGATTGACATTTGCAAAAGTTTTTGGGTTGTTTGGATTGGCTTGAGTATGCATAATTATGCAGAAAAAAGATTCTGCATAATTATGTAGACTTGTTGGGCGAGTTTTTGAGTTAGAGGCTTAGTGATTTGGGAGTCGCTGGATGATCATTTCTTGTTGGGCGAGCAATCTCATCGCTAGTCGATAGTGAACTATTCGCCCATCGAGAATATGTGTTCATTAAGCGAGTGGATCAGAACCTTAGTAGTTGTTGACTAATTTATTTTAGAAACTTTTGTAACTTTTATGAATGATTGATTTATAAATGATTAATATATGAGATGTAATATGGGATTGTTATATGAGGTTAAGTTGAGATTGGTTGATGGTAATCCAATGAGGATTAGTAATGGTTGTTGTAGTGTAAGCATTGATGTGGGAGTTCAGTTGGAAGTTATTCTGACACACTAATGACATTTCTCAAGTAGAGAAAGGTGGGACATGTGGTGAGAGGAACAAGAGGTCTTAGCCTAGGGGTTTTATCTTGACCAAAAGTGTTAACAGACTAACCTTGTGTGTGGTACTATTTACCACTCAATAAAGCATCGGATGCCACCACAAGTGCACAACTTACCAAGACTCGACATCAATGCTTGTATTCAGATAATTGAGTTGTAGCTTTTAATCTTTATATGAAATAGAGTGATGGATGTTATATGATCAATATAATTGTATTTCTAAATTATTTGATCTTTTAAAATCCTTTGTACATCGGCTTACCCTTCTTCTGTGTTTCTATCTTGTGTTTTTTTTTTGCGATGATCACCTATTCGGTGGGAGCATATGTGGTTGCAGTTTCATAGGCACCTTAAGGATGAGGAGCCATCTTTTAGTGTGGTAAAAGGTTTTAGAGAAAGTTGTTGTAAGTGGGTAGTTTGTGCTTATATCTATATTTGGTTTTTAGTTGGTTTGTTGTATTAATATACTTTATATATTGGACTATCTGTTTTGACCCTTATAGTGAGACATCATATTTTATTAGTTTTTAAGCTGCTAAAAAAATTGGGACGTTACAAAAAGTAAATATTTGTTAAAGATTAATTAATTTTTTGTTTAATAAACATAATAAAAATTAAATACATGCTCAATTATCTTAATTATAAATAAAATTCAAATAAAATTAAAGGAATTAATGTATGATCTTGGAAATTGGTTTTAAAGACTAGTAGTAGTTTTATATTGACACTTGATTATTTTAATATTAAAAACCTTTAATATGAATAAAATAATGTATAATTGAGTTTCATTATATAAAAACTAAATATCTCTCTAGAAAACACTTTTCTAGAGTTTTCTCTATTCTCTCTAAGTTTTTTATCTTCTAACTCTGTTTGACAATCAAAGACAGCCTCTATGATCAGAGCATCGAGTTCCACAAGGGTAGCCGATCAGAATCTCAAATAGAGTATGTTGGTCTTTTACCCTTTCTCTTTTATATTTATGTGCATGTGATTATCAGTTGGTTGCATGTAGTGTTTTTATGCCCTTTTTGATTTTGTATTGATCAATGATCATAAAGGTATGATCTAATCGTTTTGTGTTGTTCCTGTGTGTAAAAAGAGTACCATGTGAGAGTGATGGTCAATCTGTGATTCAAGAGTCTTATAGAGAGTTTCTTCAATTAGGTAAGGGAAGCTAATTTTAGTTGTTACTTGATTTGTTGTTTTGATTGTTGATTTTACAATTTAAAACTGTGTTGAGTGACCAAATTGAAATGTTTGATCATTGTTACTAATGAAAATGAGAGGAAGCATTGTTCATTTGCATGGTTGTGTTGTGTCTTGGAGTTAGATTTTTATATGGTAAGTAGTGTTGAATGTGGAATTTGTCTTAGTATGCCTAAATTGAATTTAGAATTTACAATGAGAATTGAATTTGTGAATTTGATGATATTGACTGATAAATTTTAAAGGTGTTTAACTATTAGTTTAATGTGTGTAACTATTTGTATGAATATGTGTGAATTGGGTGAGCATGGTATGCTCATATCCAAGGTGGATTTCACATATAATTCTTTAGGGTATGCATTGAAGTAAGGATTCAAAAATGGAGGTTATATTGACACTTTACTAATCATTCAAACTCATGTATAGAATAACGAGTTAGTTGGTAAGAGTAGCAGAAAGTCCTAGTTTAAGAATAGTTCCAAGGTTCTTATGACGGGAAGAGAGTAAAACCCATTGACAATGCCTCCATTGGCGGAACTTAGTTCTGACTAAGGGGAGTCATGGCTCCCTCAAAAGTTTTTTATTTTATTTTTTATATATAACTTATATATTTTAAAATTATACTATATATGTATTTTATATATTATTATATTATATATATATATATATATATATATATATATATATATATTTATATGTTAAGTTTTGAAAAGTTTTTTATCATTTCATTTATATATTATTTATTTATGTATTTTTATTGTTTAAAAAATAAAATGAAAATTAATTTGATGGATGTTTGTTAATAAAAAGGAATAGGATTTTGTCTATGTACATAAAAAGTATGATAGTAGAAAAAAAGATAAAAAGATATTGAAGAACAAAGAGATTGAGAGATGCATTATCATAATATATTTTATAAATCAATATTAATATTCTGTTATGATTTATGTATCTTAAATTTATGATTATCCTATTCTTATTACAATGTTTCTCCCAAATTAAGTTTTTCCCAAATTAGTATGAACTCTAATCAAGATTTTATGAATTCTTTTATGAAATTGGCATGAATTCCGATTATAGTTTTCCTCATATTAGTAGAATTCTAAATTATGAAACTTAGGGATTTTGTGTTTTGGGTTTAAATTTGTAAAATTTTATGAATGTATCTGGATTGCATTACGAATTTTGTTACACATAATAAATTAATTGAATAGTATTAAATTGGAATAGATTGAATTAATGTGAAAAAATGAATTAAGTAGACGAAATGAAAAGTTTATTTATTTAATTAAAAAAATATATCTAAAAAAATTTAATTTGGCACCCCTTAAATTTATGCCACTGAATGTCTCTGCATAGCATTAGAGACCACTGTAAGTGCATAATTTCCAATGAATTTGACATGACATCAATGCATGTTATGTTATCCAAATGATTGAGTCTGGATAAGTCTTTGATGTGTGATTTATAGATTTATATCTATTTTGAACGTAGTATGATATGCTAACATAATTATTGATAATATACTTTTTTGTAAATTAGCATACCATGTTGTATTTGTTGCTTTTGTTATGTCTTTATCTTTTTTATTTTTGCAATGATCACATTTTTAGTATGACCAATGAAAGATACATGTGTTAATCTATCATTAGGGGATAAGGAACCAACCGTATGAGCAGATAAGGAATCGTATCTTATCTGATGTATAATTTTGTGATATAGTAATGTAGTAGTTTAAAATGTATATATTATGTTTATTATGTTAATTATATTAATATAATTATATCTTTTTGGATAATTTTACTAATTGTAAACCCTAAACTAATATATAATATATTGTGGTTTATATGAATTATTAATTATGAAATGTCTTATTTAATATAAAAATAGGATGTTACAATTAATTTTTTTGTATTAAGATTTTAATTGTATTAAAAATGAAATTTAAGTGTCGAAGCTTTTGACTGAATTTTCATTGTGAGAAAGTTATCTAGGATCGTTTTAATCCTTTTAACATGTGGGGTCTGTGTGACATGTGCCATAACTATATTAAGCCTCCTTAATTATAGAATACCTTTTGCAGCACTCACCCAAACAACAAAAATTATAGTAAGCCATAATTGTTGCTTCCCATGAGTTAGTCAAAATCGAAACCAATTGCACCCATAAAAATCACAAAATGTTTGAATACCAAAACATAAATTTTTATTTGGATATAAAAAGTACCATTTCATCATCAATGTGACTTTTGAGACTCTCATGCTTTTAATCATTTTTTGTTAGGCATTAAAGGGTCTAAATGTCATCAATTATTTTACAGCTCATGTATTTAAGGTAACTTTGATAAGATAAAAATAATGAGTTATTTATTTATTTTATTAAATATATAAACTTGATTACTATAAAATATTTAATAAGTATTTTAAATTAGTTTATTTTTGGAGTCTGTTTAAATTTTTTCATTATTTTTCCTTTATTTTTTAATATTTTTTATTACTTTTAATATATTATGTTCAGTGTTTGTAATGAGATTTTCATGTTTAAAATACTGAATATTAGATATTTATTTTAATTACTTTACTATTTTAATATTTGATATATGTAATTTAAATTGTTTAAAATAAATAGAAATCTAATTTAAGTAACACTCATTAGATCAATTTGTTTCAATGAAATGAATCATTAACCAAAAAATAGATATGATTTAAAGAAAATAAATTCAACCACTAACAATTAAATAAAATAATATTTACTTTTAAAAAGTAAAATTTACAATTACACAATAAATTTTAAAAAAATATATAAATTTTATTTACATAATAATATTATTGTAATTATATATTTTTTATATTATTTTAAAATGTGTTACAATTTATTTTTTTTCATTAGTACAGTACTGATTATATTTACTTATATATTACGTGTTAATTCATGATTTTTTTAATTTTTTTTAGTTTAACTTTTTTATTTTTTGAAAAAAATATGCTTGATGTGAAAAATCTACATTAACCATTATAATAAATTATAACAATATCAATTAGCTTATCAAATACCTTTTTTTTTTCAAATATATCCTGACAATTGCATATATGATTATGCACTTTAGGAGGGAAAAAAAACGCCAAACAAATTATTCAACCAGAAGTAAAAAGTACATTAAAATGCTAAAATCTTTTATTTTTATTTTTTTTATAAAGAAATGGATTCAATTGTTGAGATGAAGTATTGGTGTGTATTAAGTGTTATTAGATGACATTGTTGATAACAACCTACCACAATTACTTAATTTAAACATGCAATATAATTGTTATAAACATGAAGTGAAACTATGATAATTAATTATAATATATTTAAGTATATTTAGTGTCACATTTCTTTATATTAGTGTTATATAAAGAAATATAAAATCAATACACTAACTTACAATAAATTGGCAATTGTTTAGTCCATGTCATTCATAAAAAGTTACATTAAATAATTTATCCTCTTAACCAAATCATAATCAATTTAATCCTAATTATAGAGATTCCATTAACATTGTTTTCGTAATTGTTACAAGTTAACTACTTTCTTCATAGACCTCTCAAAGCTGAGAGACACAAACCCCTAATTAGTCGTATCAATACTAATACTTTCAAAAATACACTTATGGATTTCATAATCTAAAAGTCATTCTTTAATTCTAACATCTGAAATTTTTTTATCACATATTTTGCATTATGTGCAGAACTTATAAAAACAAGGGTTAAATATGTTTTTGTCCCTTAATTTTGAATCAATTTAATTTTTCATCTTTTGAAATACGTAAATTTAGTTATTTTAATAAAATTTTGTTAAGTTTATTTAACATTTGAAATGTGTTTCATAATAATATTTGACTTAACATTAAAGCAAAAATATGTCAAATAATATAAACAACTTAAATACAATCTTAAAATGCGTACGAAACATTAAATAAACCTAACAAAATTTGATTAAAAAAATTAAATCCAAGTATTTTGAAAAATAAAGGATTAAATTGGTCAAAAGTTTCGAAATGAACTAATTACAAAATTTAGTGAAAATCAAGGGACCAAAAACATATTTAACCTTAAAAACAAAAGAGTCAATATAATTTACACATTTTCATGGGGGTGCAGGAGAGAATCATGGGGATGTAAAAAGTAATTCCCAGGTGACAAAACTAGGTTGGACAGACTTGGGCTTATTTATGAAGCTGCATAAAAAACTACAATAAGGCCATCCTTTTATGGACAAAAAGCACACTCTTCCATCATCCACGAGAACGTATCTTCAAATCTTCAAACATTGAAGAGTTAGTAGAACTCTTTTGAAGGTCATAGATATCAAAATATAAATGCTGTTTTACGTTTTTTTTTTTCGCCTTAACTTTTGTTGTGCAAATTTAATGTTAAATCTCTTAATCTTTTTAGAATAGGCTTAATAATAGCAACAATTTAGGGATATTTTTATTTTTGAACTCTTTGTATTTTCGTTAGAAATTGTATCGCATATTCCTTTCCGCAATTAGAAGTTATTGTTTACAATAACTTTATTCTCACTACATTCTTCTATTTTGTTATCAAATATTATTTTAAATTACTAAATGTAAACCAAATACATGAATAGACTTTAGAAAATGGACATCTCGGTTCACTAGAATTAGATCCCACAAATCAAATGAAAAGATGTTTCAACTCAACCTCACTTAAAATGAATTTTTTTTTTGGGGGATACAACTTGACTTTATATCAAATCAACAAGTCATTTTGATCTGATTAAGAGAAAATTAAAAAATTCAAAACATATAAATAAAAAATTAGTTATTTTTCAAATTTTAAATTACATAAATGAAACTTATATGTGCAAATATTTTGATAAAAATGATAATAGTTTTTAATTTCTTTAAAATTAATTATTAAAAATTTAAAATGGGTCACACTACTAAAAATTCTTATATTACATGAGAATTTTCTTGCAAATTTGTTAAAAAAATTTACAAAAAAAAATCTTGCTATTTTTCTAAGAATTTAATTGACAAGTAATTTTTTCTGGTAATTATTTTCTACAAAATTATAAAATTCGTAAGTATTTTCAACAAAATTCGTTGTGAAAAGTATTTTATACAAAATATTTTGCAAAAAAATTGACAGTAATTTCCTACAAAGTTTTTTCCATAAAAAAATTTATAAGTATTTTTTAAAAAAAATTAAAACAAAATTGGCAAAAAAATATAAGTTCTTTTAGTAATATTACAATTTAAATTCATTAGACTATCGAGTTAAATGGATAAAACTAAAATCTGTTTACTTCAACATAGATTCATTATTTTTTCAGACCCATCTCATTGTATGAACTAGTTAAGTCAATCCATCATTCTAAAGAAAACAAGTTAGACATGGTTATAGAAAGTGCCAAAAACAAGAATATGATAATAAAAATAAATAAATAAATAAAGAAGAAATTTGAATTTATTTTTGATTTGTAGGAAATTGTTTGGTGGCAATAATTATTATGTTTGGCAAGTTAGACACTCCACTTGTGTTGGAAGTCTTTGGTCCCCCTTTGACGGGGTAAAGCAAAATATTCGTAGGTTTGAGATTAGTTAATGGGAATGAATGAATGAATGAAAGTGTGTGGTTTTCAACTTCCACAAACGTGTGCCGGTGAAGTGCTAAAAATAGACTAATCTTTTCTTCTCAAATCTCATTTTACCATACATTGTTCAGATAAAGAGGAACAAAATGAAGGTTAAAGTCAACATTTGCATATTCACATTTTCAATGCATTTCCAAGTGTTTGTCTCCATCTCAAAACTCGTTTATTCAAATTTACGCACCATTTACTCTTCCATTCTCAAATCAAAGCAATGGCAAATTTTTTCTTCTATTTTTTATATTAATTACATATCCTTACATATACACGCGAACAAGATAAGCAAGTAAAACGAGTAAATAAGATATTAATCACAAAATTCGATTAATTTTAAAAAAAATAGAAGATAATATTCAATTTAAAAAAAAATAAAAGATTTAATTACTCTTTTTGATTCATGTCTAGATTTAAAAATGTTAAGTTGGTTCTCCAATTTTTTGTAGTCTCAATTTAGTCTTGATTTTTGAAAAACTTATGCAATTTGATTTTTTTCGTTAAATTTATTAGGATTAAATATGTTTTTGGTCCTTCAACTTTCAGTGAATATTGGAATTAGTTCTTCTTGAAAACTTTGAACCAATTTAATTCATAAACTCTGTAAATACGTGAATTTAATCATTTTAACCAAATTTTATTAAATTTATTTGACATTTCAAACACATTTCATTATACTATTTTAGTTTGTTTCTACTGTTTGACATATCTTCGTTTCTAATGTTAGCTGAGAAAGACATTTGAAACGTCAAATAAACTTAAAAAAAAATTGGTTTAAAGGATGAAATTTACACATTTCTAAAGATAAGAGACTAAATTAGTTCAAAATTTTCAAGAGAGACTAATTTTAATTTTCACTCAAAGTTGAAGGACTAAAAACATATTTAACCCAATCTATTAAATTGGATTGATAAATTTTTAATAAATTTAATATTAGGATTATGTTAATTATACCAACAAAACAAACTACTTATTAACAATTTCAATTTTAATATAAAATTCTTGTTCTGTTAAAGAAAAATTAATAAAAATAACTAAATTACATTCATTTCCTAAAAATTAGGGCAAAATTGATAAATAAAAAAAAAAAAACTAGATAACTAAGATAATATTTTTGAATGAAAACAAGGACTAGAAAATTAATTAAATCATATAAAAATTATGAATATTCAATAAATAGAAAACATCCAAAAGTTTATCAAAACATTCAAACTGAACTAAACATTTGTTATTTTATATATGAAGCCAAAATATGTAGTGATTTGATTTGGTTGGGGATTTTACATGATAAGGCGAGTATTGTATGGGTGTGATGTGATCTGGTCAAATTTTTATGTTTATTAAATGAGTGGGTAGTTAATGGTACCAACAACAATTGTCATACCTACGTATATGTTCCTCGCAACCCAATTTGTGTAATTTTTGTACACGTGTGAATCAATTGACCATGGGGCTTACTTTTCTCAGAAGGAGGAATATTTTTACAAGTAGGGGTGTTTTATTAGTTAGTTAGGAATTATAATTTGTATAATCAACATATTAAATGATACAAAACATATTTTGCATTCTGACGTTTACACTTTAATTCAAGGAAGACTTTAATAAGTATTTTTGAATAATAAATTTTAAATATTGTTTTCTGTGAAATTCAATATTTTATTTTATTTTATTTTTCAAATTAGTTCATTTTATCATTTTCAATTATTTCATCTATATATCTGTGATTTTCATGTTTCTATTTTTATAGTATCTTATATTAAAAATCAACATTTTAATAGGACATTCGTTTTTCATAGGAAAAATAATATTGTTTTGTTACGCTTAGGAGTTTTAAAATTATTTATATAATTGTTATATTTACTATTATGTTTTTATTCAAACCTCAAATTTAATTTTTTTAATCTTTCACATACGAAGTAATGAGTTAGTTCCAGAAAAGAGAGATAGAGTAGAGTTTTGTTTTTTTTTCTTTAACAAAACTAGTTTATATAGATGTTAAAAGAAAAAGAATCAAATCAAAAGTCACAACAGCACAATCAAGCTTGCAGCCCCTACAGCCATAACGGTTTCTTTTGTCTGTTTCTACAGCTCTATTTTGTAGTACATAGGAGATGATTCTTAAAACAAATGAGGTGTACCACCTATGTGTTGTATATATTCACTGTCATTGCTATTGTCAAGATCACAAAATAAGAAAAATCATTCTCTCTTTTTCTCTCTGTTCAAGCCTTTACTGCTTTTGGCTATTTTTCTTTTATGGTATCAGAGCTCCTCTTGGAGCTCTGCTAATACCTTCCCCTTTTATCATGTCCGAAGTTCACTTTCTGTCTTCGAATACTACACTTCTCTCAAATCTCATTGGGAAGAACTTGATAATTATCGCCCATTCCCTGAATGCGAATGTTCTGCCAAGACCTATCACCAACAGGATTTTATTATTCGTTTTCTCAAAGGACTGGCGAATGGGTTTTCTGTCGTTCGTTCCCAAATCTTACTCATGGACCCTTTGCCTCCGATTTCTCGCGTGTTTTCCATGGTTGTGCAACAAGAGCGCTAACACTCTCTTCCCCCTATCGCAGAAGAATCAAATATTTTTGTCAACTCGGGGTCCACGTCTTCTGGAAAGGGACGCGGTGGTGGCAGTGGTGGCCCTCTCGGCGTTTCCCCAAGTGCTCACATGCGCAATACTTCCAACAAGAAGTGTGCGTACTGTCACCGCACTGGTCACACCGTTAAGACGTGTTATGCTAAACACGATTATCCACCAGGTCATCCACGATACCCAGGTCATCCTCGCTTCAATCCACGTGATGGTACTGTCTCTGTGAATAATGTCGCTCAAGAGGTCAGCAATCATGGCTCCAATACTTTCGCTGGATCTTCCTCTGGTTTTGGATTTCACATGACCCAGGCCCAATATCAAACCCTAATCAACCTCCTGCAGTCACAACCTCTTGATACAGATGGTACAAGCTCTGTCCAACCATCACGGGCCAACCTCACTCAAGTCACTCAACAAAGCCCACAATTATTTTATAACCCTAAGTCTGGTACTTCGTTTGTTTTTTGCACCACCTCACTCACACAACCACATAATTATCACTTTTTGTCCAACACACACACCGTCCCTGTCACAGACTCACCTGTCACACACTCACCAAACAACATTTCATGGATTATTGATTCTAGGGCAACTGATCATATTGCCTCCTCTTTGAACCTTTTTCTTCATTACTCTAAAATCAAACCTGTCCAAATAGAATTACCCAATGGAAATGTTGTTTTTTCACATTTCTCTGGTTCAGTTCAATTCTCCCCTAAATTTGTTCTTCATGATGTCCTTTACGTTTCTGATTTTACTTTTAATTTACTATCAATTTCCAAACTCATTTCTTGTCTCAATTATTTTTTAACCTTTTCTGATGTCAATTGTTACATACAGGAGATGAGATCTTTGAAGATGATTGGTTTGGGTAAATTAAAACAAGGCCTTTATCACTTGGACATTATCAAGAGTCAGACATCTCCTAAAGTCTCCTCCATCAATAATTTCACCATCCCTCCAATTACCAACACC
>Ga0214542_1005169_pt1 | contig 25123 bp, 13 predicted proteins | sample CNSS1metaG_FD_160096 | JGI IMG/M metagenome (GOLD analysis project Ga0214542, IMG submission 160096) | Root nodule microbial communities from cowpea collected in UCLA plant growth center, Los Angeles, California, USA - CNSS1 | ecosystem: Host-associated > Plants > Roots > Nodule | place: USA...
AACTACAAGAAGAAAATGGTTTGGAGTAAAACATATACTTCGTTACTTTAAGGGTACTACGAATATGAGCTTATTCCATCCAAATGATTCAGATTCAGACCAATGGGTTATGGATATGCATGTTATTTTACATATTCTTACAATGTCACAATGGTTGATCACAAACAAGATGTTTGTTCATAGCACAATGGTTTCATGAAGGTATATTAAACAAACCATAGTAGCAACATTGTCTAATCATACAAAATTACGAGGAAAGTTGTGAATATGTTTGGTTAAGGTTTATAATTCAACATGTGCAAGAAACTTGTGACTATCCCCGAGAAAGATGGAATCAACAACCATATATGAAGACTATAGTGTATTGTTCAATTGAAAAGATGATATAGATATCCAAAAATTCGTTCATCTGAAAATATGACAAGTCTATTTGTAAAGTTTTTGTCACGAAAAACTTTTGAGCAAATGACTCACAAATTCGGACTCTGTCACCTTAATGATGTAAGTTTACATGAGGGGGAGAAATAGAATATGTGATGAACAATATTGTATTAAAGAATACAAAATGATGTACTCATTTTCCTTCACTAGATTTTTTTTATCCCAAAGGGTTTTTCCTAGTAAAGTTTTAACGAGACACATTCTTTATCAATGGACACTCAAGGGGGAGTGTGATGAATTAATGATTGTCCATTAATTTGATACATTTACTCATATGATTCATTACTCTTTATAGTAAATATTTGTATTAACTAAGTTGATTTGTTTCCTTTATGAATCACATATTGTATCTATAAATAGGACTCTTCCTATCAATAATAATATACACAAATGAATTGTTCCCTATTTTCTATTCTCTATTGTTTCTTCTCTTCTCTCTTATCTATTATTCACTTTATTTCATAACAGTAATCAAATTATTGAGATTTAATCATATATTATGTTAACACACTACAACAAATATCTCTTAAAATATTATTTAACCACTTTAAATCAATAATCTAAAAAAGTTTTGTGGGACCATATTACTTGGTATATTTGATGGGCTGGGTACCTACACTTACAATGATTATTAAGTTTTCATTCTAGAACTAATTCTGTTAAAGTTATTTCTTGAATCAATTTTAGTATTAGTAGAATATTTTGTTACATATATTGGTGTATATATTTATATCTATATATATATATATATATATATATATATATATATATATATATATATATATTAAAGGAATAAGTATTTTTTCTTAAACTATTTTTAAAATTAATTTTATTTCTAAATTAAATATGCATGCTTATTTCTTTCTTTCCTTGTATAAAAATAATGTAAAAGTTTTTTTCTAACATTAAATATTTACAATATAGTAAGAAAAATTTGTCTAACATAAAATATTTACAAAATATAATATAACTTACATGTATTATTTATCAAAAATGATATTTTATAAAATTTATATACAAATTATGTATACATTTAATTTATAAGTTAAATATAATTCCTAAAAATAATTTGAGTAAAAAAACATCTTTAATCTTATCTAAAATAACATATTTGAGTACTTTATTAATAGTCATTTTTCTTATTAATATAAGACTATTAACCAAATAAAAATTAATCTTATGTTACTCTCTTTGGCCAGATTAATATGAAAGTGATTCCACCTTTTCTCACTTCCAATGTGTAGTTTTAGAAGAAGGTACAATTTATGGATTTTAAAATTTGAAATGAAAGCACGAGGAAACAGTATGGCCCATTCATCCTCTATGTTAAGCTGAGAAACCATGCGCACCAAGCTTTCTGCACTGTTTATGATAACTTCACTTTAAATGTTGATCACAAGTTCATGTGTGAATTAATCTGACATCAACTAATTCGATTAACGTTTTACCTTTTCATTTGGATAAAATTTTGATAATAGAAAGCTAAATATTCAAACAAAGAAGAAATAAATTTGTTATGAGTTTTTGTTTTGTTTAAATGTAGGAATTGATTTTCAATTGAAATACATTAAGCTAATATTGAACATTAAAATAATCAAATTTATTACATAAATTAATTTTTTTTATCATTATTTTCTATAAAACAGGTTTTATCTTTAAAATACAGAAAAATATGAACTTTGTATATTGTATTAACATAATAAGAATTGAACATAAACACGTAAGCACTTTAATTTTTTTTTTTTATGAAAAATAGACTCTAATTTTGCTTCAAAAATATTTAATAAAAGAAGATTCAATTATAAAGTAGTAGTGATAAAATTTTGTTATTCTTATTTTTCAAAGAGAATTTATGCTGTTTTTTATGATGTTCATAGGAGATGATAGTTTAGAATAGTTCGAATCCAAAAAGACATAAATGTTTGTATGAACTTGATGTGTGTCAAGCTAAATTTGTTAATTCATTCACACTTAATTGATTAGAATGTTAATATAATCTATTAGGTCATGTTTGATGTGTGTGATGGTTAAATATGTTGCTTATTCTCGTGCTAGTTGATTAGAATATTAATATAGTAAATTAGATTAATTCTGAAACATGAACTTGAACACTGTCATAACCTAATTGATTAACTAGATAACCTAATTAATTAGATAAACCAAAAAATAACTCTGCTTTTAAAGAAATATAACTGTACTAGTTTGAAGTTCACCAAAGAGAAGAAAGATTGTTGGAGAGTTTTTGTAGGAAATCTAGATTGGTTCCTCATTGTTTCTAGAGTTGTTCATCAATAATTCAAGAAGGTTATGTGATTGTGATATAAACCTTTACATATAATCAAGTGTATTCTTTCTATCATTAGTCTTCAATTGAAACACTGATTTTTGGTTACTAAATTTTTAGTTTCTTGTTATTGAAACTTTGTTGTTCTATCACTATGACAGTGATAGGTGTTGGTAACTGCGTGTAGCGTTACTGGTTACATTTCTTAAAGGGTTTTTCAAGAGTGTGTATATAGAGGGTGTATGAAGTACATAAGTGAATCTTGTATTGTCCTAACTCTTAATGTTATAGTGAAATTTCTAGTGTGGATAGCTAGAGACGAAATGTGGATTCAATTCAATCGAACCAGTATAAATCTTGGTGTCTCTTATATTATCTTTTCTTTATCTTTTGCATTTTGTTAAGTATAAAAGTTAACTAATTTTGTCAAATAATTAAAGGTTTATTTACTAATTATGAATTAGGAATTTTTATAAGAAACCTATATAATTAGTGATTAGGAGCATAAATATTACTATTATTTTTTTCATTCTCATTTTAGGCGTTTATAGATATTTATACAATTAAAACTCTATATAAAAATTAGATTCAAACAATTATTTTATTATTTTTAACTACTAAACAATATCATTTATGAAAGATTCATTTGATTTACTTGCAGAAAATCATTTTCATTAATCAGTTTTAACTTTCCATGTTTTACTTATTAAAAGGAAGAAATCACATCTTTCTCCATTTATTTGTCAAATAACTTTCTTTTCGATGAATGGCTTCTATCTTGGTCAAAAAAAGTTTTTTCGACCCTCTTATAAATATACCAGAAATCACTTAATCTTATCTTTTTATATATCTTTAAATAGGTTTCAATTTGATTTATTATTAAGAAATCGACCAAAATTATCAATCCGTATTTAACAATAAACTTTTGATTTTCTTTAACCATATTATTTCGATAGAAATTCACTTAACGAAACGTTTCCATTATTTAATTTCATGACTAATGAAAAAAAAATCAATTTAAATTTTTTCAAATATAATAATGTATCCCTTTTTCATCCGTTAATACAATTATTAACCATTAATTTATAAAATAGTATTTATATTTACAACCAAATTGACTAACGGATAAATTTCAACAGAAGACACGATCAAAATTAAAAAAAGGAAGAGACTTATATCGGCACTGAAATAGATAGTCACAACAACACAAGGGTGTGATCTTAAAATTAAAGAATTTAATTGAGCATTTCATAAATGAATAAACCATATTAAAAAAAAGAATAAAACAAAAAAAGGAATTAATTGTTTTGAAAGTAGAGGAGGACAAAAACGTCATTGGAGGAATGAGAAGGAAAAAAGAAACAAAAGGCGAGGGTATTTTGGTCAGGCGATTTTGAAGTAAACACAATTTCACACAGGTGCAAACAAAGGCTACACAAAAAAGAGAAGAAAGGGCCTACAAGTACAAATATGAAGTGTCTGTTTCCGAAGACGCGAAATGCCGAAGATCTCACCTCAAAATAAACTATCATCAAAACACTTCTTCACATCTCACACACCAACAACGCTGTCTCTCTCTCTTCTTCTTCTTCTCCCTCCCACACTCTTTCTCTGTGTCTCTCTACAGAACCAGAAGAAGAAGCTCTGGGGAAACCGCAAGAAGAAAAAGAAAAAAAAAGAAAACCACTAATCTAACCAAAACCCACTAAACCATTATGCCATGCTTCACACCACACCCTTCACTTCTCCTCCTTCTCACCCTTCTCCTACCTTTATCATTCTTCTCTCTCTCCGCCGCCGTTAAAACCTCTGATTTCCATTCCCTGCGTTATCCAGGTTTTTTTCTTTTTCTTTTTTTATTTTCCCGTGTCCGTTTCGAAGTTTTGATTTTTCTGAAATGGGTGTGCTTTGTTCGTGTTTTTGTTTTCTGGGTGTTTTTCAGATGGAGTTGAGGTCGGTGGTGGCGGGGGAGAGTTCCGGAAGGTGCTACCGTGGAAACCGAGGAGATCGATGGCTGAAGATGCTCCGAGCAACACGTCTCTGATATTGGCTCAGAGAAGAACTACGAGGAAGGACCCTTTGGACAACCTTAACCGTTACACCGGTGGTTGGAATATCAGCAATCGCCACTACATTGCTGTCAGTTCCTACCTAACCTTTCAATAACCACTACCCATGACTTTTTTTCTTTGTCTTCTAAAAATCATGCTTTTTATCGGTGTCTTTTATTTGCTAGTTCGGTTTGAATATTTGGGTAAATTTAGCTTGAAAATAAGAAGATAAAACAATTTATTTCGTATAAGCTAAACTCAATTTATGCATTTCAGTTTTTTGAGAAGTGGGATGAGAGAACTTTTATAAAAAAATCAGTGTTTATGTTGAGAGTGACTCATTTTCAGTTCCCACCTAACCTTCTATGATCACGCATGACCATTCTTTTTCGTAATTTTAAATTGTGCTTCTAACTTGGTGCTTGCCATTTGTTTCCAATTTTTATTAGTTTTTTTGGTTCCAAGTTCTGGGTAAATTTCCCAGCTAGAAGAAAAGAGAAGACAATTGAGTTTCTCTTTTAAGCTATTAAAATCAATTTATGTATTTCAGTTTTTTGAGGAACCAGACAACAGAACTTGTATAAAATTTAATTAAATTCAAGTTAGGAGCGACTCAAATTATTGTACTTCTATCGTTTCTTACATATGGTAGCCCAAGATTTCGATGCTGTAATGTTTTGTCTGCTTTTAAACCAGTAATAATGTTTGGCTGACTCTCTGGCTTTTGGTGCAGTCAGTTGTTTTCACTGCGGCTCCCTTCTTTGTTGTTGCTGCGGCCTGGTTTGTGATTTTTGGGCTCAGTTTATCCATAATCTGTTTGTGTTACTGCTGTTGTCCAAGAGAGCCTTATGGTTATTCACGTTTGGCCTATGCTTTATCCTTGATCTTGCTCATCCTCTTCACCGTTGCAGCAATGTATCTCTCTTTCCCACATAGTATGCTATCTTTGATTCATATGACTTTTAAGGTTCTCTAAATGTGTGTGCTTGGTTGTGTTAGAGTTGGATGTGTCCTTCTGTACACTGCTCAGGGGAAGTTTCACGGGAGCACCATAAACACTCTGGAATATGTGGTGAGTCAGGCAGACTTCACCGCAGAAAACCTCAGGAACGTGTCAGATTATCTTGATGCAGCTAAGAAGATTGGAGTTGATGCCGTTTTTTTGCCTGCTGATGTTCAGAAGGAGATTGACGATATTAAGACTAAGATTAATTCTTCTGCTGTACAACTTTCCAGCAAGACTAAAGATAATTCAGAGACAATTAGAGATGTCATAGATGCAATGTTAGTTAGTACACTTGGAAATCTTGATTTCAGGCTTAAAAATGTCCTTTTTTTTTCTAACAATTATATATTATGTGCTGTAGGAGACTGGCTCTGGTTATTCTTGCTGCTGTTATGCTCTTTATTGCATTTGTTGGATTCTGTACGTTTCTCTTATCCTGTTTTAATACCTGTTTCTGTTTTTACTGTCTGTCTCTATGTATATTTTTTTGTCGTCTCATGTGATTGTTTTTGCGGTCACAACTTTCTGCAGTATTATCAATATTTGGGCTGCAAGGTCTTGTGTACTTGTAAGTTAAACTACTTGAGCATTTTTCTACATCTTTTTTTCACTTCTGGACATTTTAATTCTTAATGGTTTGTCCCATCAAATCACCACATGTTCTTGTAATGACTGCAGCTTGATCCTCATTGGTTGGATTCTTGTTGCTGGCACATTTATACTTTGTGGTATATTTCTCTTTCTTCACAAGTAAGTCTCTTCTATTTTCTAGAATTTTATATTGAAATTTTTAGTTTTCTTCTGTTAATCAACTCATTTGAAGAAATCCATTTTCTGCTACAATCACTTCACTTGTGTTGCACATACATAACAAAAGGCTATTTTATTGCATATTTGCACCAGTGCGGTTGCAGATACATGTGTTGCCATGGATGAGTGGGTGCAGAACCCCACTGCACAGACAGCCCTGGATGAAATTCTTCCATGCGTAGATAATGCGACTGCCCAGGAAACCTTGACACGGACCAGGGAAGTGACTCATCAGCTTGTTAAATTAGTTGACAACGTTGTTTCCAATGTCACAAACAGGAATTTCCCACCTGCTGCTGCACCCTTGTACTACAACCAATCAGGCCCCTTGATGCCTCCTCTTTGTAATCCTTTTAATGCTGACCTCACTAATCGCTCGTGTGCACCCGGTGAGGTTCCGTTGGACAATGCCGCAGAGGTAATGATTCTACTACACATGCATTTATAAGATGATGTTTTTCAGAACATTCCTGATAGAAAATTGGTAATGATGAAATGTTGTCTGAAACAGGTGTGGAAGAACTACACATGTGAGGTATCTTCGTCAGGCATTTGCGAGACGCCTGGTCGGATGACGCCGACGATTTACGGGCAAATGGAAGCTGCAGTGAACATAAGCTACGGTTTGTATCACTATGCTCCATTTTTGGTGGATCTGCAAGACTGCACTTTCGTGCGGAAAACATTCACAGACATCAGCAACGATCACTGTCCTGGCCTGCAGACAAACAGTGAATTGATTTATATTGGATTGGTTTTGGTATCTGCCGCTGTGATGCTGTCTTTGATCTTCTGGGTCATCTATGCCAGGGAGCGGCGGCACCGTGTTTATACAAAACAGTTCATTGACGGCTAAATGTGTTGGACTTCACCATTAGGAACATCATCGTTCTTGTGTACATTTGAGTTATAGATCATTGCATTTGCAGTTGAGTCTGTTCTTTCATGTGATGAATGTAGAGTTATTGAATTCAACTCACAATTTACCTATACTTCAGTGGTAGAGATGTGTGAAAGTACTTTATATGGATCATAAAGTAACAGTGTGTTTTGCTATCAATTTTTTTATTTCTAAATAAACGATGCCAATATTATTTTTTTTTCAGTGTAATAATGATAATAGTGATAATATCTTAATCATGAAGAAAATTATTAAATATGAATAAGGTTGTCAATGGGTCATCTCTTGGGATGTAACATTAAGAAATGGGTTATGTTAACTAATTTTTCATTAATTCTGACTTTCGTTTTCTAGTCTTTCTACTTTTTTTTTAACTAAACAATCTTGATATTTACTCTATTTCTCATATTCTTTTCCACTAATGAACATCAAGGAAATTTCAAGAGCTTATATATAAGTTGTAAGAATAAATTATAAAACAAATTTTAGAATAGAAATAGAGTAAGATAAAATAAATATGTAAAGGGTTGTATGATGTTACAAGTATCCACTTATTTTTGTCGGCGGGTTTGGACATGATTAGACAGCTGACGTGATTCCATACACACCGTGTCTTCTTCCTTGTTTCAGAATAATTAAATATTGATTCTTAACACCTCATTTCTTCTTACTTTTGTTTTGTTAAAATAATGTTACATAATAGCTTCCTTAAGTATTCAGTGTTGAAATAATACATATTCTCTTTTTTCAATATCAAATATAAACTTCAAAATAAGGATTTAAATAAGTACAATCATACTTTAACTTAATTTTAACCCATCATTTTAATAGATCATCACATCACTAAAAAAATAAAAAAAATTATTTAATAATAACTAAAGTAATAGATTAAAACTGAATAAAAAAATGAATTAAAATATCATTTTCTTTAAAATAAACTACTTCTTTGCTAAGGAAGTATCTATACACAAACAGGAATGTTTCAAAATTTCACGTAACAATTTATTTATAATTCTTCATTAGATAACAGGAATATTCAAGATTTAACTTCCTAACTCCTAAATAGAATATAGATATGCGTGTTTTGGGCTCCTTGAGGAAGCCAATAAAAAACTACTTTTTTTTTTAATTGCTACGTTCCCTTACAAATATCGACAAAAGTTCATTATGAATACTCAAACTAATTAAACACCACGACTCGACTTTTTCAAATCCAATTCCATTCATCAAACTCCATTGAGATCTCCATCATGAAATATTAGTGTTAAGTGTTTATATATATAAATATTACACACTTTTTACCTTTTATTTCTTCTAATTGATCTGTCTGTCATAAAATTTATTAGAACTTTTATTTAATTATGTAATTTAATTAATATTTTGTATGTTTTATATTTGAATATTTTTACTATTTTTTAGTATTTTTATTTATTGTGTATTTTACTTTTATATGAGAATATTTAACACTTTTCAATTTAAGTGTCCAATAGTATAAACTTTCCATTTTGTAGGTAATATAAAAAACTTTTCTTCTCTATTCTATTGCTATTAATTTTGTTTCATTTGAAAAACTGTTTTTATTTCGCTAAAACAATTTTTATTATTTGTCAAAAATCAATTAGGTTGATATTTGAAAATTTTTCTTAGATCTCTAAAGGTACTTTTCATCTTATCATACCCTTAACTAAACATTTATTTTTCTTTGTACAATTTCATCTCTCACTTTTTTTTCTTCTAAAACACACATTTGATCATTTTTTTAATATTTTTATTTGTCGTTTATTTTTATCATGTAAATTACTATTTTAATATTTTCATATATATTTTTTTATTTTTTAACTTATTATTATACATGTAATTTTATCACTATTTGTATAAATAAATTTTATTTACTATATTATAACAATTTAATGTAACTATCATGAATATTTTTTATCACCATCCAACATATATTGAAGTTCAAAAAATGATATATTTTTGTTAAAATTTTATTATTATTAGTTTAATCTTTGTTCTTTGTGTGATTTTGATAAAGTGATGTATTATAACTTTTATTAGTGTATAAAAAAAGAGATTTCATTAGAATTTAAAAAATTGAAATAAAAAAATATTTAAAATATTTTTTAATTTGAGTATTTATTTTTCTTTTATATTTTTTTAAACATATTTTAAATTTTACCAATTAGGTTTCATTAATGTTTGCATGTTTAATAAATGTTTTGATTCTCATGAAATTTTATTTGATATTCTAATTTGAAAGGTATATAGTTATAATTTCTTTCTAAATATTTGATATTAAAGAAACAACTCCCCGTTTCAAATTGAATATTTGATAATATTATTTTTTTACCTTAATTTTTTATTATTTTATAAAACTTAATTGATTGAGATTGAAATAGTAAGAAAGAGGGTATGAATATGAGTATGAGTATATACTCGTTACCCGTCGATAAAAATGAGAATGAAACAAAAATTTGATATCTATTAAGTTTGGAAAAGTGAATAAAGATGAATTTTTATTCTAAAAATAAATATAAAATAATGAAACTCATCTCATCTCATTACCATACCTAATCTTTACTTAAGACTTTGACATCATCATCTTCAACAACTCCCTCAAAACGTCATCTTTAATGTGATTACAATGATCAACCACTTAGACTTATAAAAACTATTTTAATATAATAAATTTAATAGTAAATTAGGTACTTTTATATTATTAATGACAGTAATATCAAGAATCAACCTAAGTTTTACATGATTAAAAACTAAATACAATTTTCCTTCTATAAATAATTAATTTGAGAACTAAATTAGTCATTTATGTTTTTTATTTCAACTTCGATTATAATAAAAAATAAGCATTGTATTTTAATAAGTTTTAACTCAATTTTTTAAAATTTTCTTTTTCATTTGAATTTAATTTTTTTAAAAGATTTACTACCAAAATTGTGTTTGAATCTTATCATATTTCAATTACTTTTATTTTTTATTTTTATTTATCTTTACATCTTAATATATAATGCAACATGTAGGAACGTAGGTTGTCATTTTTATTATTTGTATTATTATTATTTATATCTTTTATTTATATTATTATTATTGTTATTTATCTTATGTATAGTATTTTATTTTATTTTTCTTTTACAATTTCAATTACATATATTTTTTTTGTACGGTTTTGTTCAAAGAATATATTACACTTCCTGATATTTATGATGACTAAATTATTTTTTACTCAAATGTTTTAACTTATTGTATACTTTTTATTTGTATGGTTTTGTTTGACATTTGTCATTTATGAAACATTCAATGTTTTACTTTTTTTTTATTTAAAATTTTAATTACATTTTTTTTTCAAAATATATATTACATTTAACGAAATGTACAATATTTTACTTTTTTATTTTTACAATTTTAATTATATATTTTTTTTTGTGTGATTTTGTTCAAATGATATGATACATACACATACACTTCACGAGACATAATAAAAGTAACTATTCAATATTTATTATTGTATCATAATTTCATCACAAAGGTCTTAAAAACATAATCTCTAACAACGGATAATTAGGTCAAGGTTCAACAATAGTTAAAATCTAGTTAAATTGTTGATACTATCATTGATATTTGATATTCAGCATCCTATTAGAAGTAGGATACAATGTTTGAGGCATGACGGTTATCTAACCTTTGCTTATATACTTCCAGGTATCAACAATGCTAAAGTTGTGGTAATTACAACAGTAATTGTTATTTTAGGTTTAAGATCATATAAGAAAGTGGTTGATGTAAATGTTATTATAAAAAAAAAAAATCCTACAGTTGATAATATAGTTATTATTAATAAGTTATATATATATATATATATATATATATATATATATATATATATATATATATATGATTTTATTGTAGTTAAGTGATTTCTTTATTATCTTCTAACAACGAATAATTAGGTCAAGGTTTAACAAGAATTAACATCCAGTTAAATATTGCTGATACTATTATTGATATCTAACATCCTATTAAAAGTATGATACAATGTTTGATGCATAACAATACAATCATCTAACATATGCTTCTATAGTTTGAAGTATCAACAACACTAAAGTGGTAATTAGAACAATAACTTTTGTTCTATGTTTGAAATCATATAAGAAAGTGGTTGGTACAAATGGTATTAAATCACCCAAAAGATATATCACATCTTACGAAATGTACAATAATTTTTTTCATTTACAATTTTAATTACATATTTTTTCTTTGTGAGACTTTGTTCAGATGAAACATTACACTGCATAAGACATATAATGTTACATTTTTTTTACTCAAACGCATTAACTTATCGAATATCTTTTGTTTGTGCGGTTTTATTTGAAAGATATTTCGCCTTTCATGAAATATTCAATGTTTTACTTTTTTCATTTAAAATTTTAATTACATATTTTTTGTTTGTGCAATTTTGTTCAAAAGATATATAGATTAACAAAGAGTACAATATTTTACTTTTTTTTTCTTTACAATTTTAATTATATGTTTTTTCTTTGTACGATTTTATTCAAATGATATATTACACTTCATGAGACATGATAAAAATAACTATTTAATATTTGTTATTGTATCATAGTTTCATCTTAAAGTTTTTACAAATGTAAGATCAAACAACAAATAATTAGGCAAAAGTTTAACAATAGTTAAAATTCACTATTCAGTTAGATGTTGTTGATACTATCATTGATCTAACAACCTATTAGAAGTATGATACAATGCTTGATGCATGACAATTTTCTAACCTTTGCTTTTATTCTTCAATATATCAGTAGTGCTAATGTGGTAATTTAAACAATAACTGTTGATCTAGGTTTAAAATTGTATAAGAAAGTGGTTGGCATAAATGGTATTATACCACGCAAAAAAAATCCTACAGTAGATAATATAATTATTATTAATAATTTGTATTTATGATTTTGTTGTGACTGGGTGAATTTTTTATTATCTCCTTGTTTCTTACCTACATACTTAGTCGTTAGAGTCACGAAAGTTGTGATTACTAAAGTGGTAAAACTTGTTCTCATCACGTCACTTATGCATCTACTAATAATCTGACTGGTTATTAGTGTACCAATCTGACTAATTCCTTCTACAATTTTGCTCACAAACACTTCTTTCAAATCATTATTTTTGTCGTTAATATGTAGTAACTATAAATAAGAAAATTAGTTTTATTCAAAAGATATGTCGTATCTTACGAAACCTATAATGTTTTTTTTCCTTTACAATTTTAATTACATATTTTTTCTGTGTTGTTTTATTCAAAGTATATAGTCACTTCATGATTCATATAACATTTAACTCTTTTTCTTATTCAAATGTTTTAGCTTCTTAAATATCTTTTGTTTGTGTGATTTGATTTGAAAGATATATCTATTTCACGAAACATTCAATGTTTTACTTTTCTCATTTATAATTTTAATTACATATTTTTTCTTTCTACGATTTTGTTCAAAAGATTTATCACATTTAACGAAACGTACAATACTTTTTCCTTTTTCCTTTCAATTTTTATTACATACTTATTTTTGTGCGATTTTTTTCAAATGATATATTAGACTTCGTGAGACATAATGAAAATAACTATTTAATATTTGTCATATCATATCATAATTTCATTACAAAGGTCTTACAAACAAGATTTAATAATGGATAATTAGATCAAGGTTTAACAATAGTTAAATGTTGATGATACAATCATTAATATCCAACATTCTATTATAGGTATGATACAATGCTTGATGCATGAAAGTTCTCTAACATTTGCATTTATACTTCCAAGTATCAGTAGTGCTAAAATAGTAATTAAAATGATAATTTTTGTTCACGTTTTAAAATCATATCAAAAAGTTGTTGGCGCAAATGATATTATACCACAAAAAAAAAAAAAAATCCTAATGTTGGTAATATCACTACAAGAAAATGCTTTATTAGTAACCAAAGTTTAGTGACTAAGAGTTGTTAATCAGTGACCAATATAGTTACCAATTTACAAAATAAAATATTATTGGTTAATAAAATAGTCATTATTATGAATGAAAAATTATAATTGGTCTCTAAATTGATTATTATTTGTAGTTGGTCACTATTATGTGTACGTACGTATTAATGAGTAGAATGTGAGGCATAGTTTTTTAAGTGAAATTACCTTAAGTTAAGAACTATTTTAATTTAAATTACATAAAAAAAGTTATAAATTAACAGTAAGAGTTATGTGATTATTGAAAACCAAATAAGTGCATATCCAAATTATATTTTTTTCACATCTGAAAGTTTTATTAAGAAAACAATGTCATAGATCATATTAATCTGCTCACATAAAGAGTAAAATGTGAGACTTACTTTGTCAACTTTTTAAAGTGAAATTACAAGTTATGAACTGGTTTAATTCAAATTACAGGAAAAAAAAATTATAAATCAAACGGTCAGAGTTATGTGATTACTGAAAGCCAAATGAGTGCATACCTAGATTATATGTTTTTCATATCTGGAAGCTATGTTAAGAAAACAATGTCATGGATCATATTAATTTGTTTACATAATAAGTAAGATGTGAGACTTACTTTGTCTTTAAGTGAAATTATGTTAAGTTATGAATTGTTTTAATTCAAATTACATAAAAAAAAAAGAGATTATAAATCAACTGTCAGAGTTATGTGATTGTCATAATGATGTGATTACTGACAATCAAATAAGTGTGTACCCAAGTTATATGTTTTGTGTTCACAATTAATTAAAGATTTTAGGCAAAACAGAAAAGAGATATGTACACTCAAATAAATAAATGTTATCTAAAGTACTAATTGCATACCCATGTTGAAGTTTGTTCACAATAGTAAGGCTTAATATGATGAATTAGGCAAAAAAAAAAATGAACAAAAAACATTCTAAAACATTATTGAGGTTAAATATAGTGTCAATCAACCCATTGAATAAGGCAAACAAGACCTTTTGAATGTTCAAAAATTTAATAAATGCAAAGTTTATAACTTTCCTATGTAATAACAACATCGCAAACACAAGTCACCTAAATGCAATGTATCACACCCGCCTTTTCTCCTTTTCTGCCAAAGTGGAAATTAAAATAAAAAAAATTAAATAAAGTTTTATGTTATAATAAGATAACTTATAAGAAAATGGTTGTGATTATATGATTTTCCAAAATAATTTAATAGTGTTTATAAAGGAAAAGTTGGCATGTGGTGTAAAGAATAAAGAACGTCAGCATTTCTCACTCACTCACTCCCTTTCCGTTGCATGCAACTTCACTTTAGCACGCTTCGTCGGCACATACTTCTTTCAAAACGACTATTTTATTTTATTTTTCTTAAGTCGATCATTCCATTTATTTTAATAAAATTATTCAATTAGGAAATGCTAAAGCAATACGCTTTTTCGAAAGCTGAAATGATACATTAAAAAGTATCAAATGTAATTTCAAACTTAAAGTTTGTCACTCTACTTCGTATAGATATAAATAAAATCTCAGTTTCGTTACTTCCATTTAATTTTAACAAAAAAAGTTATAAAAGGTAGATGATAACTTAGCCTCTCTCTTTAAAAATATATAACATTATATAAAGAAGAAAAGATAAAAATGTGAGTAAAATAAATGATAATGTGATCACAAGAAATAAATAATCAAGTATATATTTCTAGAATTAAAAAGTTAAATAGTGGTTTGATATAAAAGTATTTATATATTTTTTTTAATATGATAACAAATTTAAAATCATAATTTAGCTTTATTAATTAAAATAATTAAATACATGTATGATGTTCAGTAATTATTATGTGTAATTTTGAATTTAATAAACACGTGATAATTGTTAAATTAAATAAAAAACATAACAATTACTCTATACGTTGGGATTTTAATCTAGTCAAAGCCGAGTCCAAATTCAGTTTCTTCAATTCATGTTGAAAAATATTTCAACTAAGACAACAATTTTATATTTTTTAATATAATTTCAATAATTGGTAATATATATTATTCGGAAGTTACGGGTATATTTACTACTACTAAATAAACAATAATAATTTGATGATGTTTTAAGAATTTATTGTGGAATTCAGGGGAGTTAACAAAGTGTTTTAATAGAAAATACCCTCAAATAATAAATGCATGTGCAATTTCGGTACCTTTTTATATTATTATTTTTCTTAATAGGTTTGCATCCAGATGTAACCTATTTCTGATTCCTGTACCGTGTTTTTTTTTTCTGGTATATTTATTGCATCATATGTTCTATATCCTTTTGTTTGTTGATAAAAAACTTACTTTAATATTATAGTAGTATATTTATTAATTTCAATGTATTATTAGTTTAATGTATCATTAATATTTTTTAGTGATATTAATTTTATTATTACTTATACATATAATTAGCACGTATTAATGTAAAAGAACTATAATAGAATGCATGATAAATTATGTGAGATATGTGACAATTTTATGCATAAATTATAATTAATTATGTAGTCATTGTTTTATCATTGTATCACAACCATGTTGATAATAAATTATACATGTATTCAATTGCAGATCTTGCCATCTTGAACATAAGTGTTGGTTGAGCTAAAATAATCTATTCACAATTTATATGTATTTCAAAGAGTTAATATGAAATGTCTCATCTATGTAATTCTTTGAATTTTAAGAAATTATTTTAATTCAACCATTAGATCCTTAATATTATACTTTGATTGGATCCTTTTATCATTTTTTTTTTAAAATAATCTATTCTTTTATTTTTCATCAATATATTTATTTAAAAAATTTAAAAAATAAAAAATAATTTATCAAAATTTAAAAATTGAGAGACATAGTTATTAAAAGAAAAATCTATGAAAATCAAGTCACACTTAAAAATAGTTATAAGACGTAGTTATTAAAAGAAAAATCTATGAGAATCAAGTTACACTTAAAAAATAGTTATAAGAAAACACAGTACATAGATATGATAAATAATCTCTGCTCGAATCGGTCTCCCTTTGGACGGAGAAACCTCGCATTGACGAGTGTGGATATGCGTATGAGAAATACTCAACTTCTTCAATTAAAGATGAGGATGTACATATGAGAAACTCAAAAAATAACGATAGAACATAAAAATATCTTAATAATTATTTTTTTTATTGTATTTAATTTTATGTTTTCTATAAAAGAAATAAAAATCTATCTAATTTAATTTTTATAAATATAATATATACTAATTTAAAAAAAAATGGGCGGGACCGACCCATGACAGACTTATAAGAATCAATTATGCATGTATATACATACACTTCAGTTTTATCACTCAGGCACATAAACATAAACACACCAGTCTTACTTTTTTTAAATAGGTTAAAGTACCTTTTTGGTCCTATTTTTTCAAATAAGTCTTAATTTTGGTTTTGTGTTCAAATAGGTCTTAATTTTCGTTAATTTTGTTCAATTGGGTCTTTTTTTGTTAACACCGTTTAAATCGATAACGACCATGAACAATGACTGCCACGTGTCACTTAGTGATTTTTTTGAATTCTTTTATTTGTTTTTAATTTGTTTTTAAATTTTTTTCAAATGTACACATGCCACTTCGTGGTTTTTAGAATTTTTTTTTGAATTTTTTTTAAATTTTTATAAATGTCCACGTGTCAACCCAATAGTGTGCCACGTGTCAAAGTCAATGTTCTATATTCAATTTGGTCCTAATATTTGTTATTTTTGTTCAATTAGGTTCCATTTTTTGTTAACATTAACCAATTTGGTCCCTATCCAAATTAAAACCAAATTTAATTTTTATATAAAAATTCACATTTTTTATTAAATATTTTTATATAATATATTAAAATTCATATCATTATAACTTTGATATAAAAATTAAATTTGGTCACATCTTTGATAGGGACAAAATTGGTTAATTTTAAACAAAAATTGGGACTAAATTAAACAAAAATAACAAATATAGGGACCAAATTGAACATAGACTATTGACTTTGACACATTGCACACTACTGGGTTAATACGTGGACATTTAAAAAAAATTTTAAAAATTCAAAAAAAATGAAAAAAAAACTCAAAAAAACCATGAAGTGACACGTGGCACGCTACTGGGTTGACACGTGTACATTTGAAAAAAATTAAAAAATTTTAAAAAAATTCAAAAAATTCAAAAAAATTCAAAAAAACCACGAAGGGACACGTGGCAGTCATTGTTCATGACCGTTAGTGATTTAAACGGTGTTAGCAAAAAATGACTCAATTGAACAAAATTGACGAAAATTGGAACCTATTTGAACACAAAATCAAAATTAGGACTTATTTAAAAAAACTTGACGAAAATTGAGACAAAAAAAGTTTTTTAACCTTTAAAATAAAAACAAATAAAATTGAAATACAAAAGTATGATAATCATGTAGAATAAATTCCCTCTTTTCTTTCTTTTATCTTCTTTATAATCAAACAATCATTTAAACTTTCCATTCTCTTTTTTTACTGTATCTTACTTCAAATAAACGACTTCACTTTCCATGTATTTTTCACTTTTTATTTTTCACACTATTTCGGTATGAGCTAGTGATTATCTACAACTCTAAGATAGCTTGTCTTGCATCACTCCTTTCTCTTGTCCATTCGGTCTTCAAGGTCTCCCATTCATCCAAAATCGCTTGGATTGTATCTGTAGAAGGTACTCCGATGCTAAAGTCAGTAGATGACTGATCTGAAGGGTATTAAGTGTTGTAATGCATGTGTATGTCCAACCATAGACCTTTGTTTATAATAGTTGTTATGAACTTTTACTTTTTTGCTAGCCTAATCATGGTCCAATCATACCTTAATCAACAATAGTTGGTTGATTCGTGGTTATCATTGGCTAAGTGTTGATTCGTTATTATCTTTATAGTGAAATATTAGTTTAATAGTTAGTATTTTTTTTATCTCATGAGTTTTTTTGTATATTTTTTGATAAATATAAAAAGAAAAATTATGTAATATATATATATATATATATTTTTTTTCATTACCATTTTTTAGTTGTGATTTAATTATCATAAATTTTTATTTTAGTAATTTTGTCTCTTAATTTTCGATTAGATTTTGATAAATACTTTTTAGTCTTAAATTCTTTTTTTAATAGGTATATGATGAAAAATAAAATAATAAATTCATTTTTTTAAAAAATATAAAAAGAGAATATAATCGATGAAGGTGAAAACAAAACATATTTACTTCTTCATATATTTTTAAATGTAATACTAAAGATCCAATTGTTGAATTAGATGAACTCTTTCATATCAATTCTTTGAAATTTATGGTGAAAAAACATTCTTAAATATGATAATATCCTATAGCATTTTCCTTCTTTACTACAATATAGATTACTCATCATATTATTACTTAGTCATTGATAATATTTATAAAATCCACCCATTTAAGAAATTTCCATTAAAAAATTGCACCAAATTGAAAAGTTTTTCTATATAAACACTCTAGATTCATCCCATGCATGCAAGGCCCTTCTTCTTTTATCTCTTAAACCAAATTAAGAAAGCCTCAGGAATGGAACCTCAACTCCTCTTTGTCTCTTTCTTCCTTTCAGCACCTCTACTTTACTTCTTACTCGCTCTTTATTTCAACCACCACAACCACCACCATCTCCCTCCCTCTCCACGGCGGCGCCTCCCAATAATAGGGCACATGCACCTCTTGGGTCCCCTCCTCCACCAATCCCTCCACACCCTCGCCCTCCAACACGGACCCTTCTTCTCTCTTCACTTCGCTTCCCTTCCCTGCATCGTCGCTTCTTCTCCCGACTTCGCCAAACTCTTCCTCCACACCTACCAACACGCATTCATCAACCGCATGGAAACCATCGCCGTCAAACGCCTCACCTACGATTCCTCTCTGGCTTTCGCGCGCTACGGTGAGTACTGGAGGTTCATCAGGAAGCTCAGCATGAACGAGCTTCTGGGCGCACGCAACATCAAAAACTTCCGCCACCTGCGTCAGCAAGAGACACGTGGCTTTCTGAGGGTTCTGGCTCTGAATGCCAAGGCTGGCGAAGCCGTTAATGTGACGGAGGAGTTGCTTAGGTTGACGAATAACGTTATTTCGAGGATGATGTTGGGGGAAGCAGAGGAGGCACGTGATGTGGTGCGTGGAGTGACAAAGATCTTCGGGGAGTTTAATGTTTCGGATTTCGTTTGGTTGTTGGGGAAATTGGACCTTCAGGGTTTTGGGAAGAGGATAGAGGATTTGTTTGGAAAGTTGGATGCGATGGTGGAAAGGATTATTTGCAAACGAGAGGAAATGAGAAGAAGAAAAAGGGTTGAAAATGGAGATTGTGATGTGAGGGACTTTCTTGATGTTTTGCTTGATTGTGTTGAAGATGAAAACTGCCAAGTCAAAATTAACAGGGTTCACGTTAAAGCCATCATTGTGGTAAACCTTGCTTTCATTACCCTAATTTTTTAGTTTTTTACGATCCTCACTTACACGTTTTTTTTTTTGTTTTTAACGAAACAATTGTTGATTTGAAGTCGACAGAAACCAAAGGTCGACATTGACCAATCAAAGTACAATACTTTTTTATAAACTATGAAATAAATTTTCCCATTTTTGCCGATATCGTCTTCCCATTGTGACAAAATGTCATTTTTATAGTCTGTTATGTAACTTATAGTATAATTTAACAATGTGAAATCTATTTTACAATAGTAGTAATGAATAGAGATCAAACTTTAAATACATTCTTACAATCTTAATTTTGTTTTCAATAGCATCACTTATTTTATTTGACATATCTCTCTCACATATTATCAATTGTTGTAAAAAAAGAAATTACCTAGGAGAGAGAAACAGTATAGTTTCTCACTTATTTTATGTTTGGTAGGATTTTCTGACAGCAGGGACCGAAACCACAGCCATTTCAACAGAATGGGCATTGGTGGAGCTGATGAAGAACCCATCGCTGGTAGAAGAAGCTCGAAAAGAGATCGAGAATGTGGTGGGAAAAAATAAAGTTGTTGAAGAATGTGATTGTCGAAATCTACCTTACCTCCAAGCCATTGTTAAGGAAACATTTCGTCTGCACCCACCGGTGCCTATGATTAACAGAATATGTGTTGCAGAGTGTAAGATTGAGAATTACGTGATCCCAAAGAACACACTACTGTTTGTGAATGTTTGGTCCATGGGAAGGGACCCAAAGCATTGGGAGAAGCCATTAGAGTTTCGTCCCGAACGGTTCTTGAAGGTGGGTGAAGGAGGAGATTCCAATGGGGTGATGGATGTAACGGGTCAAAGTTTTGAACTTCTTCCTTTCGGTTGTGGCAGAAGAATGTGTCCTGGGGTGTCTTTAGTCATGCAAGAGGTTCCAGCATTGCTTGGAGCTATCATTCAGAGCTTTGATTTTGAGGTTATGGATTCCAAAGGTCAGGTTTTGAAGGGTGATGATAGAGTGATTGATATGAATGAAAGGCCAGGATTAACGGCTCCAAGGGCTCAGGACTTGGTTTGTGTTCCACTTCAAATATCCAATATACATCGAACCGCTTAAAGATTTAATGTTCAATAAATAATCTAGACTCGTGACGTAGTCTTCTTTACCATGTGTTTGTTGTTTTACTCTTATGAATGAACTTTGAATATTTTTTTATATTATGGATTTAAGTATATATACACGACTTTAAATTCATTCAACACAAATTTTAAGGTGAAGTATGAGGTCATTTACATACTATAAAACCTTTATTTTTAATTAGTCTCACATATTTTAAAGATATATATATATATATATATATATATTATTTTGGCAATTAATAAAATTTTAACATATTTTACCATTCAATATTTCTCTTTCTTGTATAAAAGTTAATTTTTTTAATGATTAAAATATTTTAAAAATGGGATGTCAAGTATGGTAAGTGATGTAAAAAAACAAAACATTTTTCATATTACAATTTGATTTTTATCGCCGGTTAATTTGAGATTTTAACATTTTTATAAAAATAAACTGAATATCTCGCATGTAAATTTAAATATTTGTAGATAGTTTACGAGCGAAACAATTACTAATGACACAATAAATTTAATATCTGTGAGTAATTTAATAACTAACTGATAATATAATATATCTCAACAAATATATTAAAATGTAACTCAATTTCATAAAATTAACTAATAAAATGATTACATATTATAATATAACTTTTTACTTTCAGTTATAAAAAGATTGTAACATGACTAACTGTAACATGATTAAATTGTAATTAATAATACAGTATAACTTTTATTTTGTCAAATTAGTCAGATGAAATTGAATTTATTAAGAAAATGAAATAAAATTAATTCTACAAAATAAGATTTATAACTATTTGTATATTATAATCTTGATATATTTTAATAGAGTTAAATTTAAAGTTATTTTTCAATAATACTAATATCTATTATAATCTATTACAGTTGAATTTGTCTTGGGTAGATTATATTGTTTCTAAATTTTAACAAATACAAATGCTATTTTAATATACTCATGCATATATTTTTTTCTTAAGATTGAAAACTATTTGTGTATAATAAATTAAAATTAAAAATATCTTGAAAAAACTCATTCCGATATATTATTAGTAGTTAATGAATTGAAAGGTGTGACTTTTAAAAAATTTCTTCTTGTGATAAACCTACGGACGTCTCTTCCAATTCAAGAATTCATGAATGGATAAGTAAACCACCTACAGGATTTTGTTTTCTTGCGGGATGCTTTATTAATTTTTAAATCAAATTAGTCCAATTGGTATAATGTAATTTTTTATATATAGAAATTTAGAGTGATATTTTATTATAGGTAAAAAAATATTACAATATTTTAGTCTTAATTGCAACTTCACTCTATTGCACAATACTTTAATACTGATGTATTATCCAATATCGATAACATTTAAACATATAACTAGATAATAATTTTATTTAATTCATAAATAATCTATTTATGTTATTATGATATAATTAAAGGATTATTTTATTTTTTAAAGTATTATTTCCCTTCTCTATATTCTTAACCTATATCCCAGCTGCTAATAAACATAGTTTGTGGTTAAAATCCACATTATTTTTTGCAATGGTGATTTCTTTTTTAGAATTTACATATTTAAATATATGTGAAAAAGTTATGAAAATGAGCCATTTTTGAGAGGACAATAAAAAGTTATCCTTTAAGCGAAGACATTTCTTTTTTATATTAACTATTTTCACAAGGTCGACTTTGTTAAGTTGCATAGTAAAAGTTATTATTAAATAGAAGTCTTTATGCATGTGATAACTTCAAATGTTTTGAAATTAAAAGTTTCCTTGCATGTGATAATTTCTGTTTTCTTTAAGTCAAGTCTCCACCACCTTGTTAATTTTCTTTTACTTTTTCATTTAAATTAGTTTTATATATCGCGACGCGAGTTCTATTATTGAACACCAATTCTCTACAACTTTCTAAATGATATGACCGATGATATCATAAAATGATCCAATAATAACTACAATAGAGATTTAAAGACCAATCTATGAGACAAACTCTCATAGATAAGCTTATTGTACTATTTTCTTCAAAATCTTAATTTATGTGTTAAATAAAAATTTCCATTTCAATTTAACTTTTTATTTAATTTTCAATTAAAACACTATTGTTATTCAAAATTTATCATTGAAAAACTTAACCATATATTAAAAATATAAAGAGCAAAATATTATTGTTCTAAAATATAGAAAAACAAAAGTTTATAATTATAACATTTATTAAATATAAAAAACTCATTTAATATAAAAAGTAAAAAGTAAATAAAAGAATACATAAAATTGAAACTTCAATTTAGACAAAAATTAAAATTTCATATGCATGGAGAGTTTTATATAGTAAAAACAAAGAATTGAAATTGTCTTAATAAAGTGTTCCACTCAAAAACTAGTTATCCATTATTGCAAACCGCACCACTTTTGGTTAGGGTTGTTTGAGAGCCATAAAATTTGGAAGAGGTCGGAAGTTAGAAGCGGTTGGTGTGGTGCACACACTTTTGGTTCAATTGCCATTGCCTTGAAACAAACTTTCCCCCTAACATTTGAAGCTCCTAAGCTAAATTATGTAATTACTCATAACTCTCCAACTTCCCTATTTTTCTTTTCTTCCTGACAAATTAGTGTTTTTAAAATAATTTGCTAAATGTCATTTCTCATCTACTCGCAAATCAACATTAATTTAAATGTTTTGTTATTATCTAATAGAGATGGCTGAGATAAGCGCTTATAAATTTGTTATTTAACATTTTTTTTACATAGGTTTATTTTTTTATCAATGAAGAATTAATAAATATAATAATAGAGCACTTGAGTTGCTCTGTAACCTTTTAAAAAGTACAGTATCACTCCCATTACATTATAACTGCATCAAAATACTAGATGATAACTCAATTAAGATTATAAGTTAAATAACTGCTAAAAAACATAGTTATGTGCAAGTATGAGCGAAACCAAATACTCTACCAATTATATATATAAAAAAAAAGATATGTTGCACTAACAAATTGCATCATAATATAGTTCCTAACTTTTGTATAATCCACTATGAATGCTCTATAATATAGTTCCTAACATTGGTATAGTCCACTATGGAAGCTCTGCTACCCATACTCCCGACAAACATAAAGAACAATACTCCCTCATTTGCATGCTTCGTTCCTATAAAAAGCAAAGAATTGCTCTCTCCAACTCTCCCCATTCCAATAGATAGCAACAACATTTCCTTACTGTCTACCCTAATGTATGAGTGTCCTAGAGAGAATTCCAACATCGCAAAACATTTTTACACCTTCTAATGAGCTATATAAGTCAACTTTTCAATGGAGGCCAAAATGGAAAGTGTTGAAGAGGAGTTGAACATGGCACAGGCCGACACAACAAATAATTAGTTTGTTAAGAGAAATCATAGGGTGTGTTCCTTTGAGATAATGGATTTAAGTGGATGTGAAGGTAAAATTTAGTGAATTTAGGGGTTAAGTTTGTCAAAGTTTGCAAGTGATTATACTTATATGATAGATAAAAAAAATTTAATCGATTAATATATAACATTACAATTTTACCTTTATAATTAAAATTGATATATATATATATATATATATATATATATATTATTTACACATATGAAATCAATTCCTTAATCGATTCCATAGCCGATTTCATGACTCACACACACTAAATCGATTCCATAACTGATTCTCTCACCCACATGAACATGAATTCCCTCACTTGCAAAGGTGTGTACTTTATGAATTTTTCATGAATGAGCCATGAAGCCTCACACTCGTCTCATGAAAAATATTGTAAAACAGTAGTTATCACCCATAAATCCCGCCACTTTAGCATACTAATTTACAATTTCTAGTTAGAAAAAAAAACACAACCTAGAAAATTTAAGATTAGGGATGGCAACGGGGCGGGTACGGGTATCATGATCCCATCCCCATCCCCATAATAAAAATTCATCCCCATCCCCATCCCCAAACCCAACGGGTATACAACTTTTGACCCATCCCCATCCCCACCG
>Ga0214542_1005176_pt1 | contig 25096 bp, 9 predicted proteins | sample CNSS1metaG_FD_160096 | JGI IMG/M metagenome (GOLD analysis project Ga0214542, IMG submission 160096) | Root nodule microbial communities from cowpea collected in UCLA plant growth center, Los Angeles, California, USA - CNSS1 | ecosystem: Host-associated > Plants > Roots > Nodule | place: USA...
CAAACTTCATTAACTAAATATCTTCGTTATGAAACAAGAAATTTGTATGGCTATATTTGTTCCAACTTAAAAGATGAATACGACCTTTCCCTCTTAAAAGTACCACACAATCCCTCTTAGGACTTCATCAAATTTAAAAACAAAAGCAATACAGATAACACATGTGACTAAACTTCAACTAATCTTGTTCTTTAACCCCATTACATCATCACTTCGACAAAGTTCAACTAAACTTAAATTAAATACACAATTAAACTCGTTACATGGCACATATATGCCAAATGGAGTACCAATTTTTGACGTGAGATTGGGAGAAAGGAACTTAAGATTTTGAAAATTGAAGATTTTCAAACCTTAAATCAAATTGGGAAAGGGAAAATGATACGGACTGCACACTACAACAAAGGGGGGGAAAGTTTTATTGATTAGGGAATCCATGGGTAAAACAAATTTTATCAATGAATTTTAGAATTTTTATTACCGATAATAATGGATCTATAGATAAAATTCATGTGTGAATTAAAATTATAATTACTACCAAATATTTTTATTTTTGTCGACAATTTAAAATTTTTATTACCAAAAAATAATTTAATCGGTAAAATATATTAATAATTGAATCTTTTAATATTCCGTTAGTAAAACAGAGGTCAATGTTTTCATTTTGGACTTCGATAATTTTGTGATAAAATATCTTGATAATTATTATTTTTAGTTAAATTAATTGGTTAAATGTTGGTAAATGAATTGGAGATGAATGAGAAGAAAAAAAGGGATGAGAAAGAAGAAGTGGAAAAGGAAAATGAAGAGAGAAGATGAAGAAAAAGAAAAAAAAATTATGATAATTGTTGGCTAAGTTGAAAACCAACTCAAGATGAATAGAAAGAGGAAGAAGAGGAGGAAGAGCGGAAGAAGTAGAAGAAGAGGAAGAGGAGGAAGAGGAGGAAGCGGAAGAAAAGGAAAAAGAGGAAGAAGAAAAACCAAATCATAATATGGTTGTCTATAATCACTTATTGGTATATGATGGTCAATAATTACCAATGGATATGATCATTCATAATTACTAACATATATTTTTCTGATTGTCGGTAAAATTTCCTAATAAGCATTTTATCCACAAATTTTGTTGTTGTCCTTTTCGATTGGAAATTTCATTTTACTGATAAAATTTTTCTAGCACTATAAGAAAATGTCTTCATTAACAATCAATTTTAGTGACCAAAAGTTGTTAGTCACCATAATTACCAATTTAAATACCAAAATAAAAAATAAAAAATTATAATTGGTTTCTAAATTGGTTTCTAAAATTTATCTTCTAAGGTTTTAGCTACCAAAAGAAATTGGTCATTAACATTAGCTACTTAGGTTTTTGCTACTAAAAGAATTAATTTCTAATTAGTCTGCAATTTAATTAGTGACAAATTTAACGACCAATTATAATTTTTTATTCATAATAATGACTGTTTTTGGAACCAATAATTTTTTATTTTTTAAATTGATATCTAAATTGGTTATCATAGTGACTAACAACTTTTGGCTACTAAAATTGGTTGTTAATGAAGCCTTTTCTCGTAATATATTACTAACAATTTTTTTCATCGACAATTCCATATTTTTGTTTTAATGAATGTCAAATCTCTCAAACAATAATGATTAGAAGGGAAATACAACTGAAATAAATCGAGAGAAAGAAAGAATGAACTAGAACAACTATTATGACACAGATTCAACACTTGAAGGAATACAACACTGAAAGCTTGAAGAAGAAAAAAGATAACTTGGAGAAAAGCAACAAATATCAGGACACTAATGGAAAATAATAGGGTAACCAATAATGTTTTTTAAATAGATTTCTAAATTAATATTATTAGAGACCAACAATTTTTTATTACTAAAATTAATTATTAATAAAACATATTCTCATAGTATCTCGGTCCTTATAATAAATAAATAATAAACTCACTTTTTATGGATCAAAATTATTTAATTGTCAACGTGTTAATATTATTTCTAAAATACTTTTCTTAAAACATAAAAACATATGACGCAATAAAAAAATGATATTAAATGAAGTTAAGATATTTTAAGAAAAAACATCATTAAATGAATTAAAAGTATTTAAAATATTAAAATTTAGAAAAAGTATGTCGTTAACTTTTATTCCAGAACTAAAGTAGTAACAATCATTAAGGTCTATTGAAAAAAAAAAACATGCTAACAAAAGCATGTTCAGAAAAGAAAACGTGTTTTAAAGAAAAGACTAGAAAAAGGAGAAATAAATGTTTTTACACCGTGTAATAAATACTATGAGGCATCAAAAGTTCTTCTAAGATATATATATCATACCCACTTCCTCTAATCGTGGCTAAAGAAAGACATTGTGTTAATCGAAAAAGTACCCAACTATCTTTACCACCACAAAAACCCTTTTCCAAGCCATGGAACATGCCCCTTCTCTTTTCTTTTCAAAAATTCGAAGCCTTTGGTTCTTTGTATGCTTAACCATTATCCTAAAAGCCCTAATACCTAACTTTGTTCAGAAATGGTCCAAGAAACAAAAACCAAAACTTCCCCCAGGTCCCAAACCGTGGCCTGTGGTGGGTAACCTTCCTGAGATGCTTGCAAACAAATCTGCTCATCAATGGATACACAATCTCATGAAACAAATGAACTCTGAGATTGCATGTATCCGCCTCGGAAATACCTATGTTATCCCAGTCACATGTCCCACCATTGCCAGACAGTTTTTGAGAGAACAGGATGTAACTTTTGCATCAAGATCACTAACCACTTGCACTGATCTCGTTAGTAGCGGATATTTAACCACAGTTTTAGTGCCATTTGGGGACCAATGGAAGAAAATGAAGAAAATCTTAACCACGGATTTGCTTTCTTCACAAAAGCACCGGTGGCTCCATGACAGAAGGACTGCAGAAGCTGACAACCTTATGTTTTACGTCTACAACAAAAGCAAAAGTGTGAACAATGGTGTTGTTGGCCTTGTCAACATCAGAAGTGTTGCAAGGCATTATTGTGGCAACGTTATCAGGAAAATTGTTTTCAATACAAGGTATTTTGGGAAAGGTAGGAAGGATGGAGGGCCTAGTTTTGAGGAGAAAGAACATGTTGATTCCATCTTTGTTTTACTTAGATATGTCTATGCCTTTTCTGTTTCTGATTATATCCCATGCTTGAGGAGACTTGACTTGGATGGACACCAGAAGAAGGTGAAAGAAGCTTTGAAAGTGATAAAGAAATATCATGATCCAATCGTTGAAGAAAGAGTCAAACAATGGAATGATACAAGAAAGATTGATGAACAGGACTGGCTGGACATTTTGATCTCCTTGAAAGATGCTGATAATAATCCATTATTGACATTGGAAGAAATTAATGCACAAATTGTGGTAAAAATTTTCTTCTCGGTATGTTTTCATGAACAGGAAACAAAAATTATAGTTTGAAAAAAAATATTTTGACAAACTTAACAAAGTTTGTTTTTTACACTAAGATATTGTAGTTTTAATTTTTATTTTTCATTTTTAAAAAATTTTCACTTTGGATGGGAAAAAGACAAAGGATTGTCAAAGTTTGTTAAATTTTTTTATTTATTAAAATATCATTCTCCTTTTGGAAAACACTTATCCTTTGCAGTATCACATTTCACTTCTCTATACTTCTTGTTAATCGTGTAATGAATTAAAAACAGGAGTAAAAATAAGAAAAAATAAATATATTACAACAAATTTAAACTATTTATATATTATTAAAATAATTTATAAAATAAGATTTATATTTATATATTGTGAATTGACTTATTTCTATTTTCAACCTACATAAATTAAAATAATTTGTTAAACATTTTATATGTTATTATTTTTAACTATCTTTTCACTTATTCCTAATCAAGTTATAATTTAGGGAAAAGTCAAAACTTTTTATCTTTTCAATGACTTATTCAGAAAATCGTTTAAATATATAATATCTCTAAAATCATACGTTATCACATTTACATTATAAATTAACTTGCAGCTTTCCCTTTAGAAAACAAATAATCTATAATAATATAATATATAAAAAATATTTTTTATTTTATATCAATATTTTTTTTAATTTTATTCTTAATTATTATTTTAAAAATTAGTTATTTTAAAAAAAAAAATTATCTTTATCTGTTATTTTAAAAATTTCTTGCCTAAACAGTCATTTAAAAAAAATTTCTTTTGTATATTTTATATTTTTCCAATTTTATTTTTCATTTTAAAAAAAATAATTATTTTGTAAATAATTTACTTTTAATTTTATATTTTAAAAATCTCATTTGTTTTTAACAATTATTTTATTTAACAATTATTTTAAAAAATAATTATATAATTCGAAAGTAAATGCTATTAATTTTAACTCAAATCTCGATAAAAATTAAATAAAAATTAAAAATACAAGCATAAATTCACAACGCTTATATTTTCGTTAATATTTCATAATTAAATAAAAATTAAAAAATACGAACAAAAATTCACAACGCCTGTATTTTCGTTAATATTTCATAATTGAAATTAATGTCTTCGTCTCCCTCGATTAAAATATTGACACAGTAAAAAAAAATCACTTTCTCATTGTTATTCTCTAATGTAACAATATTTATTTGCAAAGACCAGGAAGTTTAGCCAAAACAATAATAGTTGTATTTCATTCCATGCTCAAAATATAAAATTGGAACTCTATATTCAATCTTACAGGAAATAATGATAGCAGCAGTGGACAATCCATCAAATGCTTTCGAATGGGCACTAGCTGAAATGATAAACCAACCAAATTTGTTACAAAGAGCCATTGAAGAATTGGACAGTGTGGTGGGAAAAGAGAGGTTGGTTCAAGAATCAGATATACCAAAGCTCAACTTTGTAAAGGCATGTGCAAGAGAAGCTTTTCGCCTTCATCCCATGGCACCTTTTAATGTTCCCCATGTCTCAATCAGTGATACAACTGTGGGAAATTACTTCATCCCAGAGGGTAGCCATGTAATACTAAGTAGAAGAGAACTTGGAAGAAACCCAAAAGTGTGGAATGAACCCCTCCAGTTTAAACCAGAACGTCACCTTAAGAGTGATAATGAGTCTAATGTAACTTTGACAGAGCCAAACTTGAGGTTCATATCATTTAGCACAGGAAAGCGTGGTTGTCCTGGAGTAATGCTTGGGACCACAATGACCGTGATGCTATTTGCGAGGTTGCTGCATGGCTTCACTTGGACTACCCCACCTAATGTTTCAAAAATAAACCTAGTTGAGTCCAATGATGATTTAAATCTTGCAGAGCCACTTATGACAGTTGTTAAGCCCAGATTAGCACCACAATTATATCACCTTTAACTTAGCACAATAATTCACCGAAGCAATAAACATATTGTTCCCAAATAAAAGTGTTAAATATATAATATGTCATATGTTATGAATAAGTAAGGATATATAAATATTTCGTCGCTTTTCTGAAGAAAATTAGTTGTCTTTTCTGCTGTTTGGACGCTTAGCACCGGGTTTCTGACGCCTAGCGCCATTTCCTCTTCTCTCCACGCTCAAGCGTGTTTGTTGTTGTTTGCTTAGCGTATTTTTCTGTAATCTATTTTCCTTTGTTATAGATGTATGCCTCTTTGGCTTCTTCCGAGTGTACCTTTTTTCAGATTCAATAAAAATCGTTTTCTTAATGATTTCATTTTTCCCTTGAAAGTTTTGTTTATTCCTGGTTATCTGTTTGTGGTCATTGTTTCTGGATTTCTTTTTAACCCGGTCCAGCCTACCATAAATTTTATTACAATTCAAATACAAACCAAAATAAAAAAAATACAAATTATTTATGTGTTGGCCAAGAAAACAACTTAACATGACCCAAATGTAAAACTCAACTTAATAAAAAATATTTGTGTGACTTTTTTATCTGCGAGTTGGTGAACCAACCTGACTCACCACGAGTTTAACCCGGGTGAGCCGGGTTCTAGATGAGCCGGGTCAAAAATTAACCTGTATTGAAATTTGTAAAAAAATTTCAACCTAACTTGACCCGAACCTATAGTGAGTCGAGTTGACTCGCGGATTCCAACACATTTTAAGAACATAAATTAAGGAAACTTTTTATTATTATTTATTTTACGACAAATTATTTTTTTTCTTTTTATTTAACATTTATTTTTGTTTTTTTTAAGAAAAAAAACATTTTTATTCACTCGGACGAAATTGGGTGTTGACAGTTATCCCTCTTTTCTTATATTTTGCTAGATAATATGAAGATTTTACATTTCATATTATCAAAGTAAAAAATAAGAAAAGACAAAAACAAAAATTTCATTCAAGCTCTAAAAAGAAACGACATGCATGCAAACATTAAGGAAATCAATAATCAGTGACCATTCCATCGGAGAGGGTCTTGATATGAAAGATCGATGAACATTGCTTTGCAGAGGGCCTCGTTATGAAGGCACATGAAAATCAATGACCATTCCATCAAAGAGAGTCTTGATATAGATATATGAAATCAATGACCATTCTATCGGAGAGGGCCTTGATATGAAAGACCGATGACCATTACTTTGTAGAGGGCCTCGATATAAACATAAGGAGATCAAAGATATCTTAATTGCACGTATAATATGAAAAACAAATTTTCTTTTTTTTTTCTTTTTATGAAATGCATGTTATGCATGAATCACATAAGACTTTTGTCTTTCATATTTATTTTTCTCTCTCTTTTTTTCAGAGTTGAAGGTGTCAAAACCTTAATATGCTTGAATGTATGAATTTATGATGCAAAGCTTCCATAGAAATCCTATATATTTTCATGTTTTTCTTTGTCTTTTTATAATTCTTATTATTTTTAAGCTATAAACTGGGCCAGTATGAAACTGGGCTTGGACCAAACAAACTGGGCTTGAGGGCCAGACTAAATTGGGCTTGAGGGCTAGACTAAACTCTGCTTGGGCCAGACAAAACTAGGCTTGAGGGCCTGACTAAACTAGGCTTGGGCCAGAATAAATTAGGCTTGAGGGCCAGACAAAATTGGGCTTGGACCAGACAAAACTGGGTTTGAGCCAGACTAAACTAGGCTTTGGCCAAACTAAATTGGGCTTGGGGGCCAGACTCAACTGGGCTTGGGGCCAGACTAAAGTGGGCTTGGGCCAGACTAAATTGGCTTGAGGGCTAGACAAAACTGGGCTTGGGCCAGACTAAACTGGACTTGGGGGCCAAACTAAATTGGGTTTGGGCCAGACTAAATTGGGCTTGAGGGCCAGACAAAATTGGGCTTGGGCCAAACAAAACTGGGCTTTGGGAGCTAGACTAAACTGGGCTTGGGCCAGACTAAAATGGGGTTGAGGGCCAGACAAAACTAGGCTTGGGGGCCAGACTAAATTGTGCTTGGGCCAGACTAAACTTGGCGTGAGGGCCAGACAAAACTGGACTTGGAGGCCATACTAAACTGGGCTTGGGGGCCAGACTAAACTCGACTTGAGGGCCAGATAAAACTGGGCTTAGGCCAGACTAAACTGGGCTTGAGGGCCAAACTAAACTGGGCTTGGGCCAGACTAAACTGGGCTTGGCCCAGACTAAATTGGGATTGAGGGCCAGACAAAACTAGGCTTAGGCCAGACACAACTAGTCTTTGGGGGCCAGACTAAACTAGGCTTGGGCTATACAAAACTGGGCTTTAGGGTATATAGGTCATTCATATGAATGAAGAGGACCATGAATTTGAAAAATGTTACAGGTAACTTTTATAATATTAATTTCCTATTTCGGGAAAAACATTTGATTGAAGAAGCATGTTGCATAACTATGTTGACTCATGTTATGATGATATGATGACACATGTTATGATGATATGACATGCAAATGGTTATGCAATGTAGAATGCACATTTATTATTTCAAACACAAACGTAAGGATCAGAACCCTAATATGCATGCATGCATGATAAAAACCTTGTAATGCTTTGTCCTTTTGACTTCTCTTTTATTTTTTGCACGTTCAAGTCAATTGTTCTATTTGCAATCATCAAACTCATTGTTATTTTCAATATTTCCTGAAAGTGAGGAATGTCACACACCTTGAGGTCTAATGTTTAAAATGAATATGCTTTTGACTTTCTCTTTCACAACATCAGTGCATGCGTGCTTGAATTTACAAGTGAGTGAGAGGTAGAAAATTTTTGGAAAGTATTTGGTGGAGATTAGGATAGCCATTGGGCATGTCATTCCTCACACATTCGTCAAAGGAGATGTATTTTGTGATGTTGGTGTGAAAAACACAAAAAGACCCAAAAGTTGCCCCAATTTTAGTGTTTGGGAAAAGGGTATGGGAAAATGGATCTATCAATGTCAGAGTAAAATTTTCATGTGATACCCATAAAATTGCCCCAGTTTTGGGATGGGGTTTTGCTCAAAAGAGGTAATGGATATGAAAAACATTGGCTAAAAGAATTGCCCCAGTTGGTTTGATTTTCTTTCACTTGCTTTGGCCAGTTAATAGGGAGTTCCCCTCTTCCTGAGACACCATTTTCATTTTTTTCATTCATTTTTTTCACTCATTCATTTTTTAGCAATCGTATTGTTAGCCATATGGCTTTATCAAAAAATTGAGCTTTATGAAAATTAGAACAATCCTTATTCAATCTGTGTGGACTTTTTACTTGTCTTGTAATGTGGCTATGTGCTAAAAGGTTTTGAAAGAAAGGATATAAAGGCCCAAATAATTTTTTTTGCAAGTTTTTTTTTTAAACAAGAGTTGTCATCTAGGTATTGCATCAGCTATTTCTCAAGACTTTTTGAACACTTTGCTTTTTTCAGATTTTATTTCAACTTCTTTCATTTGCAATCACTTTGTGATTATTTTTTTATTATGGTTTACTTTCAATGAATTTTCTTCATTTAATCGTTGAGTGCTTTTCATGTGCATCTCAAGTTGACTTCTAGTATGATGATAACCCTTGTTTGGGAACAATTTTAAAAGAAAACTTTTTTTTTTGCTCAATGGGGTAACAAAAGATATTTTACTTATTTGGATGAAGAAAAAATGGCCATACATCATTTCAAATTCTGATTGCTTTATTTTCAAAAGATTAACTTTGTGACAATGCTCAATGACTTCAACACGAGTCATTTTTTCTTTTATTTTTTTCCTTTCTTTTTTTTTTTTTTTGCCTAGATTGCCTTCTTGGGCTTTCAATCTAGTATACTTCTTTTTCTCTTTTGAAAATTGTTTCTTGTTTGTCTCGACGGATTCAGGGATCATCCAACTAGTGCAAGCAAATATAAACATTGGCAATTCTGCCCTAGTGAAAACTCATGTTTATTATACAAGTAAAATCAACGGTGTTAAGACAAATCCTTTTATTTTGTGAGAGTGAAGGGTTAAGGCTTTCAAGCCATGCATGCATAAATGTCTTAAAAGAAAAAGGGCTTAATTATTATTTTGGTCCCCTAATTTGTTGGGTTGGTTCATTTTGGTCCCCTTATTATTTCTTGGTTCAATTTGGTCCTCTAATTCTTTAAAAGGTTCAATTTGGTATCTGCCGTTAAGTCAACTTTAACACCGTCTCCGTACATGCCACGTGTCATATTGTGGAATTTTCAATTTTTTTTAAAATTTTTTTAAAAAAAATTTAAAAAAATTAAACTGCCACGTGTCACCTTATGGTTGTGACACGTGTCAATTTGAGATTTTTTTATTTAAAAAATGTACTACCACGTGGCAGGTCACGATTGTGCCACGTGTCAAGCTAACATTGGTTATTTTCAATTTAGTCCCTCTATTTACAATTTTGATTCAATTTAGTCCCCCAATTTTTGAAAATGATTCAATTTTGTCCTCTCCAATTTGAGACCAAATTAATAATTAAGCTTAATTACAATTTATATATTCATGTTAAAATAATTTTTTACCATTTATACATCAAATCACTCCCTGAATACTCACGTTATTTCATTTCTTACATTTTTCACTTGTAATTTTTTACACTTGAAATTTTCTATACATGTAAAACAAATAATAATTTGCATAGTTAGATGGAGTAATTTAATCTATAAATATAATAAAAATTATTTTAATATGTATATATAAGTTGTAATTAAGCTTGATTACTAATTTGGTATCAAATTAGAGAGGACAAAATTGAATCATTTTAAAAAATTGGGGGACTAAATTGAATCAAAATTGTAAATAGACGGAAAAAATTGAAAACAACCAATGTTAGTTTGACACGTGGCACTATTGTGACCTGCCACATGGCAGTACATTTTTTAAATAAAAAAAATCTCAAATTGACACGTGTCACAACCATAAGGTGACACGTGGCAGTTTAATTTTTTTTTAAATTTTAAAAAAAAATTAAAAAAAAAATAAAAAAAAATGAAAATTCCACAAAATGACACGTGGCAGGTCAAGGAGACGGTGTTAAAGTTGACTTAATGGCAAAGACCAAATTGAACCTTTTAAAGAATTAGAGGACCAAATTGAACCAAAAAATAATAAGGGGACCAAAATGAACTAACTCAACAAATTAGGAGACCAAAATGATAATTAAGCCAAAGAAAAAGTCAACTGATTATTCTAGATTAGAACATTTGACCACAAAACCATATGACATCCTTTATTATTTTTTTTCTTTTATTCTATATTCTTCCTTTTTTGTTCTTATTTTTGAAAAACAATGAATTTAATGATTCGCAAGAAAACAAATGACTAAAAAATGTGACAATCTTGTTTCCTTCTTGCTCAACATTTTTTTTTATCATGGACCAATGAATGCAAAAAACAAATCCATGTGATGCATGTGACCCACTATACATATGAATGTATTATGCAAGATGACATGAGGATGCATGTTAAGTGTTCAAAAAACTATGTACCCCAAGAGATATTATATTTACTTTATATGTTGATGTGATTAAGGAACACCATGCATGATATGTGACTAATTGAGAAACCTATATGAGATTTATTGGTGTCGTAGGAGGCATATATTCATATGATATGAGTATGAAAATGTGATGCACTTATTTCAAAACTCCATGCATGAAATGTAATCAAATGACACAATGAAATGCATATTTGCCTTATTCTTATGAAATGTGATGTATGATAAAAAAATGATATGCATGACACACCATTGAGATAATGAGATGCATGATTGTGCCTTGATGGGCACTTATTCACATGCAAAATGATGTATGATTACAAGAGGAGGTGAAGAGTAAAGGACGTAATTGTCTCCCATTTGTGCCTTAACAAAGGTGTGACACTTAAAGTTCTAAGGTGAAATATATGCGCTCACTAGGACAGTTCCCTAATGCCTAAGGATCAAGGTTACTAAAGTTATGGTCCACTTCACGGTATTTCCCACAACAGTTGGTAAACAACACGATATGAGAATACCAAATGAAACAAATAGACTCTAGCTGGGATTCTCACAATGACCACTTAGAAAGTACATCCATTGTGGCACCGTTACACAATCTCCTCTAATTCTAAGCTGCACAGACCCGGGTATAGGGCTCCACTCATGTCATGTACAAAAATATAAAGTGAGTGTGTGAAGGGAGAAAAATGCACAACTAAACCCCCACATTCAAAACAAACATAAAAGATCTAGGCATATACAAAACATGTTTTCTACCCTAGAGTTAAACATTCACATTAATTACGCCATACATAACTTAAAGGTAAACAAGAATATATACATACAAAAAGAGAAAGGGGAAAACAAACATTTAAATTAAACACATCACTTTCACAGATTCAATTAAATAGGCCTAACTCTCTACTGTCCCCAATGAAGTCGCCATCTGTCGCAACCTAAATCGCGACGAGACGACGAACTAAAAAGAAATAATTTTAAAAATAGAGATTTGAAGTCACCACCATAATTTATTTTGGAAAACTATGGAAAACCATAAAAATAATATAAAGTCTGCGAAAACCAAAGTTAGGGTCCGGGAGTCGGTTACGCGTAAGGAAGGTATTAGCACCCTACAACGTCTGCCCAAAGGCGGTACCTTTCATTAAATTTGCAAAAGAAATGTGTTTATTTTATATATTTATTTTTCCCAAAAATAAGAAAATATTGAACAAACATATATTTTGAGTGAAAGGGACCCGACAAGGGTTAAAACCTTGGTCCTACGTATTCTCATTAAAATTGAGAAATCATGGTTACTTAGTTCTTTATAAAACTATTTAAAAATGATTTGAAAAACCTTTTAATTTTTGGGAAGTGAACCTGACAAGAGCTTGCCCTGCTCCTACATATCTCCATTCACAATAGAGAATCAAGGATCATGTAGTTCTTCGCAAAACTTGATTAAAATATTTAATTTTTTAAAGTTGTCTTTTGACATTTTTGAAAATAAGTGTCATGCGACACGTGCGGCCGGGTTGACACCAAAATCCTTTTTTATACTTTGTATTTATGAAAGGGAGTGTCCTACGATGCGAGTGGTCGATAAGACACCAAAACATTTCTATGATTTTTCTATTTAGAAAAAGGTGTCGTGCGACGCGAGCGGTCGATTAGATACCAAAACAATTTTTATAATTTGTTATTTTAAAAAGAAGTGTCGTGCAACGCGAACGGTCGATTAGACACTAAAAAAAATAAAGAAAATAATTTCAAATTTCTATTTATTCTTATTTTTATCATTTTCTAAAACTATTTAATTTTTATTTCAATTTAAAATGTTTTTATTATTTTTGAAAATGATATGATTGAAATGTGATATTTTATTTAATTAGAAAAAGGTAAAATTGGAAATAGAAAATGAGAGTGCATAAGTGATTATGTGGGTGCAATGAGAAAAACTACTCATAGAAACGAGGTGCATAATAAGAAAAAGCATGGTGCATAATAAGAAAAAGCGTGGTGCATAAAGTAAACACACCCTAGCCTAAGAAGAGAAATTAAAGAAGTGAGGTGTGTGCTTAGTGAAAATGCAGATATATAAGATAAAATAAAACTTAGTGTATGGGGTGTGGAATTATTACATTAGGGAGTGCATGAAATAAATAAATAACCAAAATCCAAATTGAAAGTGGGAGTGCGCAAATTAAATTATGGAGGTGCGTGAAGAAATAGATTAAATCTGCCAAAACCCCTAAAGTCATATCAAAACGTAGCATTTGAACTTAACCCTTAAACTTCATCTTCTTCATCCCGCTAACGGCCACCATGCAAAAACTAATAAACCGAACGACCAAACCACCAGCGACAACCGTAGCCACGGCGGCAACGACAGCCACTCTCGGACCCGCTATCACCAACAGCAACCGCAAGCACACGGATTCGCCCCTATCCATACGCCGCATCTTCCTCGTCGAGCCACCCACCACAAACGCTACTCACATTCATTGCCAAGCCGCCGACGACACGACCAACAACGACTCTGACCACCAACGTCGCGCCATTACCAACGGCGACGTTAACCACCACTTGTCCTTTCTCAGCCGCACAACACAAAACGGCACAACCCATATTCCATTGCGTGAGAGTTTTACCTTTTCTTCTTCATTAGTTACAGTGATGCATAGTTCTCCTCCAAACACCACCGTTAGCAGCAACGAGGATCACCACAGGACCCACCATGCGGACGTCAATGCTACCAGAGCCACAATTCTGTTTTTCCTCTATTTAAACATTTATTGGTTTACCATTTTTATTGTTATGTAAAATGAGAGAAATATCTTGGTGTTCAATTTAATTATTTTTAGTTGGAATTCCTAATGCAATCAATCATACACAGTAACGAAAAAAAACACAAACCATAATGGTAAATTTGAAAATTATGAACCTGGTTTTGTTCTGATATGCTCCAATCTTATTGTTTTTTCTTTGTTCGAATCGTTATTGATTCGAAATGTTGTGATTCTGGACTATGCTTTCAAATTCAACAGAGATGTGATACTGTAAAGATGGATTTGTGTGTGAAAAAATGAGTTATATGATTTTTTTCCTGTAATAAAAACATCCTGTTTGTTTTCGTGCGTGAAAAAGCCTCCCAAATGGCCGTTCCCAAGTGGATTAAAAGATGGTCTGAGCAACAATTTAAGGAAGTTAAGAGCAGTTGGAGGAAATTGAGACTATGAGGAACTGTTATTTCAAAATCTATTTTTGTATTTTTTATTTTTTATTTTTTAATTTTTTAACTTTTAATTTTTGAATTTAATTATAAAAAACGAAAAATATTTAATAATTAATAATTTTTTAACTTTTTAATTTTTTTAATTTAAAACCCAAAATTCTTATTTTACTAAACTTTAAAAACATAAATTAAGGAAACTTTTTATTATTATTTATTTTAAGACAAATTATTTTTTTCTTTTTATTTAACATTTATTTTTGTTTTTTTAAAAAAAAACATTTTTATTCACTCAGACGAAATTGGGTGTTGACAATTAGGAAAGTAGTTTATTGTTTTTCTATTATTTTAAAAGGATTTATAGTTTACTAATTATTTAAAAAATTTATTTTATTTAAAAGATATATAAACTAATTATTATAGTATAAGCAAGTTATATATGATGGTTATTTCTTAAATGGATTTCTGAATAGTTGTTATAAAATATAACAATTTATTATTATTATTATTATTATTATTGTAAAATATTTTCTAAGAGATAGACCTAGAAAGATAGGAAAAGATATATATGATATTTTATGGTTATTAAAAGTATCACCTAAAATCTCTTAAGAGTATCTAGAGTTTTAAGGGTTAGAGTGAAACCCATAAATATACATACTAAACGAGTAAGTGTTACACTTGGGTGAGAAAGAAGCCGACTTAGTACAATGGCATGATTTTTTTATTCTCTTCAATCCTGAAAACAATGTAAGAGATAATGTTTCACTCTACACACAAATGTTTATCAATTATAACTCATCAACATTTTATGAAACCACTTGATCAACTTTTACCCATCATCTAATTTACATAGTTCACACATCTGGCTAGATCAAAAGGTCTTTCATAGGTTGTAACGAGGCTTGGCTAGAAGAAATATGGTTTTTAAAGAATTCAAAAACACCACTAAGCCGAAAAGAACAACCAAATGTAGGGTTTCTAGTATTCTCTATCCTTATACACAATAATTCTTCCTTAAATTTTCGTATCCTTCTCATAACATAACCTATTTTCGTCACATGTAGTTGTCTTCTTTTTCTTTTCTCCTTCTTTTTTTTCTATGGTAAGTTGTTGATACCCTATCTAAAACTTATCCATTCTCATACCTTGATAAGGTGTTTATACCATACCCCAAACTCAATCTAATCTCATACCCTTATTTTACTCAACATTTACTTGTTCTCCTTAGCTAGGGTGTGGGACAAGATATATTTTTCTCAAAAGGCTAAGGGTAAAAGAAAGTTAGGCCCAAAAAGGTTAATAACAACTTATTAACACATATTAAGGTTGGCTATTTGGCAAAGTAGCTTTAAACACATTGATAAAAACAATTGCCTTTATCATTTCTAACCTTTTATGTGATTATATTAATAAGAATAAGGAAAAAATCAATTTCATGACAATAATTGCTTCCCATACAAATTTCTGCATATAACTCAACACTCAAATATCTACAAAATTTGGTCATACTCTCCCAATAAACGAGGACAGACTCAATGCAACCAGATCAAACTATCTCAAAATTAATGTATCCCAACTATAAGCACATTTATGAAACAAGAAAATCATTGCTCAAGCATATTCTAACACAATTAACCATCAAAACATTCAATTCATTATGTTTAATTTAAAGATATGATTAGAACAAGTTCAAGATCAAGCAAGTTCAGTCACAATTAAAATACTACAAAACGTAATGCAGATAATGGAAGTTGGTCTAGCCACTAGAGGTTGTTCAACTCCAGGAGTACAATGTGTTCTGATGAATGTCTTATTAATGGTGACTTGAAGATGATGCAACACTAAAGCATTTGAATCAAGCCCCACATTTCTACAAAGCGCACTGGTCAAGGTAGGAAACCCCAAACTATCGCAAGAACTAACAATAATCATAACAATTTCACATGGGATTTAGGATCCAATGTCCATATCCATACTTGTTATTATCCCACATGAGATAAGGTCATTCCAGGTTTACATCTGAAGTATGAATGTTGGGACTTAGATTGTTGTAGGAGAAAACACTCCACGTCTATTCCAGGGAATTGAAGTTTCCTCTTAAAATACGCACAGGTAGGCCATTTACCCTCATTTCATATGAACCTGGGACACATAAAATAACAGCAATTTCATCATGATTTTTATGCCCATTCAAAAATGTAGTGTATGTTGTTGTTTGACTCCGTAGGGCAAGTAGCTGTAAAAAAGTTATTGATGAAGTGTTTGTCAAACTGCATCACCTAGCCTTGCATCACAACTTGTCAAAGTAACTGTCCTTGTGCATGAGTGTCACACTTGCATAAAAATATCAAACCCATGCAGTCCCGTCCATGTCGTTGCAACTCCAATCTGATAGAGATATATTCTCCTTGATACAGCCTCACGTTCCTTTCAAAACGATTCCTTCACTTATAATCTCATCGAATCATTTAGCAACAATCTTAGAGGAGAATCTATCTTGATCATGTGTCACAAAAATATCTATGTCCATGTAATCATGAGGGGCTATAGAAGAAGAACCTTGAGTGGTACTCCTTTTCCTTGAAGGATTCGCAACATTCCTTTGAGGTGACATCAGATGATTACATATTGCGTAAAATGCCAACAAAGAAGACGAACGAATATCGATGGATTAAGAACACAAATAGAGAAGAATGTTCAGTGATCAAATTGGACAAGACGTTGGTTGAAATAACTATGGTGGCAAACAATATGGCGACTATGGCAAGCGAAAAGGCGGGTGGTACAATTTCCCTATCGTTGGGTAAGCAGATACCTTTTGTTGGGCGAGTGGTACAATTTTACCTCTCACTAGGCGAGTGGTACAAATTTTTCCCCTAGACGTTTTTCAAAATTTTTAAAATTTTCAACACATAAACAAATTTTCACAACATCAATAATTCATTGGGTGAGTACAGTGACTCAACAAGTTATGAAACAATGGCGATTGGTTGCTGCACGAGTAGATTACCTTAGAGACTAATGTGAAAATATGAAGATTAAAACAAAAACTTCAAAAAATGAAAAACTTAGAAAATATTTTGTTGCCTACCAGTATTTTACGTCTTTTAGCTTGATGTCTGATATTCACGGTTCACACAAATGGATTCTAGTAGTGAGACAATCCACCTCACCCCCAAAAAATGCTTTAAGTCGTTGTCCATTAATGACCCAACATATTTTGGATTTTCAGAGGTTAGATCCATAGGTTCTACTACAGCATGTGGCTTGAGAACTTTGACTAACCACCTGCAAGCTTAGATGAAAATTCGTCTTTAGTAGCTTCTTATCCTGATAAATTTTAATGCTTTATTTTTATTCGTAGAATTCTCGTGAGGATGCAGTCTCATCTCTTCCAACTCTAACAATTGTAATTTCCTATTTTCAACTGACATATAAGGATCAAATTCAATAACTTCAATGCCCAATAAGACTTATGCTCCATCTCAATTGGTAAATGAAAAGCTTTTCCATATACCAAACTAGTAAGGAGAGAATCCAATTGAAGTTTTCATCACAATCCAATATGCCCAAAAAGCTTCATCTTACTTTGCTCACTAGTCCTTTCTAGAGGATGCCACTGTTTTCTCTGAAATCTTCTAAATCTCTTAGTTAGACACTTCAACTTGCCCATTAGTCTGCGAATGATATGGTGAATCAACCCTATGCTTTACATCATAGTGTAACAACACCTTTGCCAATGGAGCATTGAAAAATGTGATCCTCTACCATTAATGAGAACTCTAGGAACTTTGAACCGAGCAAAGATTTGTCTCTTCCAAGAATTTTATAACCCTCTTGGCATCATTCTTTTTACACGATGTGGCCTCCACCCATTTACTAACATAATCCACAACTACCAATATGTATTCATTCCCAAATGAAGAAGGAACGAGTCCCATAAAATCTATTCACCAACAATCAAATACATCTACTTCTAAGATGGCTTGCAGTGGCGTCTCATGTCTTCGAGATATTCTTCTAGTCCGTTGACATTTATCACAATCTTGCATGAACATAAGCATCTTTGAATAGTATGGACCAATAGAATTTGGATTGAAGCACTTTAGTATTGTTCCTTTCACCATTATATTGTCCACCATATGGTGAATTATGGCAATACCGTAAAATGCCAACAACTTCTTATGTAGTGACACATATCCATAGCAAGTTGTTAGCTCAGTTTTTGAACAAGAATGCATCATACCATATCAACTACTTGGCATCATGTAAAAACTTCCTTTCTTGCCATTTGAGTTGTTTTGGGAGAACTCCAACAACTTTAAAATTTTCCAAGTAAGCACACCATGGTTTGTGTTAAATGAATAGAAGGACTTCATCTAAAAAGCTTCATGAATATCCCATTCCTCGCAAGTTACTTCCTTATTGACTAACCGAGAAATATGCTAAGCTATAACATTCTCACTCCTCTTCTCATATTCAATCTCCATATTGAATTCTTGCAATAGGAGTATCCATCGAATTAGTCTTGGATTTGAGTCTAGATGTGTAAACAAATACTTAATAACAATATGATTTGTTTAAATAGTGACCTTAGATATATTGAGATAGGATCTAAAATATTTCAAAGCATAACAATGGCTAACATTTTGTTGATGTGGTGGTCTATTTGAAGATTTGGCTTGTCCCATGCTTTGGTGAGAATTCCATCCTAGATTGTAGTTCCCATAATTACCTTGGAGGCCTTGATTTCCCATATAATTGACTTCTTCTTAGGAAATATTTTTCATGGCACATTGTCTATTGGCATGATCCCTACCATTTTAACTTACAACTTTCCAGTTGTTGTTGATGTACAAATTGAGAACATTTTGGAGCTTTGGAGTAACTACTGGGAGTTTCTTCATAAGAGCTTCCAATTGATAAGTCATTATCTTATTTTGAGCTAAAATGCACCATGAGTTTGAAGCTCCAATACACCTTTTTTTCTGTACTCGAGTTCTCTCATTCTGCACTTCCAAATCATTTGAAGTCCTATTCTCTATTAACTCCTTAGTGTCTTCAAGTGTCTTTTATTTTATCATACCTCCAGTTGAGGCATCTAACACTAATTTTTTCTACGCTCTCAATCCTCCCAAAAAGATATTGATTTGTGTTGGCTCATCAACTCCATGAATAAGAGTTTTCCTAAACAGCTATTTGAATCTATGCGATGCTTAACTCAATGATTCATCACAGTCTTGGCGGAATGAAGAAATCTTTGGTTTCCCTTGATTAACCTGATTGCGGGAAGAATTTGTGTAACAACTTCATCCCATACAGTTAGGCTATTCTCAGGAGAAGAATGTTACCAAATATTGGTGTTGCCTGCCAATGTAAAAGGAAACAAACTCACACAGATAGCTTCATTAGGAACCTGATGATTTTTGACTATATTGCAAGTTTTCAAGAATGTAGCCAAGTGATTGTATGGATTCTCATGAAGTAACCCCTAAAACCGATTGTTCTGCACCATATGAATAAGAACAAGTTTTATCTCCATGTTGGCAGCATTCACCACTGGCCTGACAATACTGTTAAAATTCAACGTTCTCGTGAATCTTGAATAATCTCCTAAGGTACATTGTCTGTGACCCTCCCCAGCCATAACTACCTCTTCTTCTTGATCTGATGATTGAAGATGAGAGAAATTTGAAATGATTTATGCTTCTTGTGCTAAGACTTTGCTTGCTAAGACTTCGTGTGCTAAGGCTTTGCATGCTTCCGTGAAAATTCACCTTCGTATATTGTTATTCCCTACATTTTTCATTTAGTTTCTAGATAGTAAATTAATTGTTCAGTCAAAATCCTACCTCTTATACAAAACAAGGAAAGACTATAAGGAATGTGTTAATAGTTAAAAGTTTATTTATATACAAAAAATAAACTATATACAAAAATACAAATAAAATAATCATATAAAATAATTATGAATAATTTAAACCAAAATTTGGAAATAAAACAAAATTGACTGAGCAAAACGACAGTCCTCGGCAACAACGCCAAAAATTTGTTATGATATTGACAAATATACCAAATCGCACAAGTAATAAAGTGAAAAGTTCATATATCATTTTTTAAAGAGACTCACATTTGTTTAGAAAATTATGATTATTTACTCATTACAACTAAGAACTTTTAAAATAATGAAAAGGGTTGAATTTTAATAAGACAATTCTAAATTCTAGAATGGAATTAAATTTATGAAATTAACTATGGTAGAGATTTCACTAAGGTTGGATTTCATGTTCTAATTTAATGTAAAAGCACTAAACTATATACTTCTAATTTTCACTCTAGCAATTACACCACAACCTAACAAGACCTAGGTAAGTCTAAACCTTAATAAAAATTCTAATTCATTAGATATTTTTACCAAAAGTCTGCATTAAGTTCAAATGTTTAATCTAATTAATTAATAAACTCTATGTCTAGAGGCAAAATCTATTAGTTATCCTATTATAATCAAGGTTCTAAATTATTTCACAATAATCAGATACTCACAAATATACAATTAATAATCATTCAATTAAGAAAAAGAAAAGAACACAAGAGTATAAATCATAAAGAGTGAAGATACATTACATCCAACCCCAATGAATAAGAGGGTTAGTTACTCCTAGACATTTTTAGCACTATAAAAGGGTTAGATGATGAAAATAATGATGATGATGAGTGTCTCCGACCTCTAGAATGTGTCTTTGTCGTCTCTTCCTTAGATTTAATTCTTTATTCTCCAAAAGATTGGTTTTTTAATCCGTGACACGTTCAATTTAAATAATTTTCATAATTGGCAGATTGTTAGACAAGTTAGAGTCGATGGGTAAGTTAACCTCTCTCATTGAGAAATTTAGGCTGCATCGCTAAACGAACTAAGCCAAACTAACAGGACCTGAAAAATGTACTTGAATGAATTTTACATGAATAATAATCTTTAATATATATTCTTCAATCTTCTACGATTTCCACTTATCTATAAAATATTTCTCAAATAAAATTCAAATACTTATCTTTTCAAAAATTATCTAATAAAATCTTAATTAACTATAAAAATAACCATAAAAAAAATAAAAACATAATAGAAATAACGATAATGATAATTATCACACTGCAGCCGTGTCGGTGATACCCTCGATAAATCTTTACTCATAGATGGTTTTTCTTTTTTAAAAAGTACTAATAGGGTCCGTCCACTCAATGTCTTTTTTTTTTCTTTTCTCGTTTTGAATCCGTTTAGCCGGTTTTTAAACCGACACCACCTGGTGGTAGCTATTTCCCCATATTCTTATAGTGTCTATATAAAGAATGGTAATAACGTTGATCATACACCTAAAAAAAGTTCGACAATAGAATGCGGTTATAGTGAAATGATAGAGGAATCTATTAACGAGAACCAGGAATTTTTTCTTTGCAATAAATTCTAAACCACCTCATTTAAGAGGTGTTCCATCAAGCTATAATAACATTTCTCGGGGCATAGTCAATGGCCCATAACCAGATACAAGTGACACATAGGAAGGGTAGAAATTGTTTAACATGTTAGAATTGTGTTCTTTATTAATTTTGCATATTGACTAAATTAATAAAGAAATTTATGAGTTTGGATTATTTGGTTTTTCTCTATTATTTCTTTGTTGCATCTTTAACATGTCCGCTAATTTTAAAATTTTAAAATATATTAAAATTATTTTTAAAATATCAAAATAATATGTTTTTAATGTTTAACGGAAAATAACACACACAAAAAAATTCAGCAGAAAAATTGAACTCCAAATTTATGGTCTTTGATTTGGCTTTAGAAGTCTTTCGTGGAGCATAAATTAGCTTCTACCTAGCATGGGTTCAAAATTTGAAAATTATTGAAAGAAGTGTTTGTCCTGGGCCAAACTTCATTAACTAAATATCTTCGTTATGAAACAAGAAATTTGTATGGCTATATTTGTTCCAACTTAAAAGATGAATACGACCTTTCCCTCTTAAAAGTACCACACAATCCCTCTTAGGACTTCAACAAATTTAAAAACAAAAGCAATACAGATAACACATGTGACTAAACTTCAACTAATCTTGTTCTTTAACCCCATTACATCACCACTTAGTTCAACTAAACTTAAATTAAATACACAATTAAACTCGTTACATGGCACATATGCCTATGATGTTCCAATTTTTGACGTGAGATTGGGAGAAAGGAACTTAAGATTTTGAAAGTTCAAGATTTTCAAACCTTAAATCAAATCTGGAAATGGAAAATGACACGGACTGCACACCACAACGAAGGGAAAAAAAATTTAACAATAGCTATAAGGATCATTACAAGAAAATTGGAAATTTTATTGATGAAGAATCCAGGGTAAAACAAATTTTATCAATGGATTTTAAAACTTTTATTACCGACAATAATTGATCCATGGATAAAATTCATGTGTGAATTAAAATTATAATTACTATCATATATTTTTGTTTCATCGACAATTTAAAATTTTTATTACCAAAAAATAATTTAATCGGTAAAATATATTAATAATTGAATCTTTTAGTATTTCATCAGTAAAACAGAGGTCTATGTTTTTATTTTGAACTTCCATAATTTTGTGGTAAAATATTTTGATAATTATTTTTTCTAGTTAAATTAATTGATTAAATGGTTGTCAAATGTGTTGGTAAATGAATTGGAGTGAGAAGAAGAAAAAGGATGAGGAAGAAGAAGGAGGAGTGGAAAACAAAAATGAAGAGAAAGAAGAACTTAAGAAGAAGAAGAAGAAAATAACAAATCCTGATAATTGTTGGCTAAGTTGAAAACCAACTCAAGATGAAGGAAGATGTGGAAGAAGAGGAGGAAGAGTGGAAGAAGTAGAAGAAGAGGTAGCGGAAGAAAAGGAAAAGGAGGAAGAAGAAAAATCAAATTATAATATGGTTGTCAATAATTAATTTTTGGTATATGATCATCGATAATTATCAATGGATATAAGATCATTGATAATTATTAATGGATCTTTTCCTAATTGTCAGTAAAATTTACTAATAAGCATTTTATCCACAAATTTTGTTGTTGTCCTTTTTAGTTAGAAATTTCATTTTATTGACAAAAATTTTCTACCACTACATGAAAATGCCTCTATTAACAATTAATTTTAGTGACTAAAAGTTGTTGGTCATCATAATGACCAATTTAGATATCAAATTACAAAATAAAAAACTATTGGTTACTAAAATAATCACTATTATGAATAAAAAATTATAATTGGTTTCTAAATTGGTTTCTAAAATTTATCTTTCAAGGTTTTAACTACTAAAAGAAATTGGTCATTAACATTAGCTACATAGGTTTTTGCCACTAAAGGAATTAGTTTCTAAATTAGTCTTTAATTAATTAGTGACAAATTTAACGACCAATTATAATTTTTTATTCATAATGATGATTGTTTTAGGAACCAATATTTTTTTATTTTTTAAATTGGTATCTAAATTGATTACTATAGTGACTAACAACTTTTGACTAACAACTTTTGGTCACTAAAATTGATTATTAATGAAGTATTTTCTCCTAATATACTACTAACAAATTTTTTCATCAATAATTCCATATTTTTGTTTTAATGAATGTCAAAATCTCTCAAACAATAATGATTAGAAGGAAAATACAACTGAAATGAATCGAGATAAAGAAAGAATGAACTAGAACAACTACTATGACATAGATTAAATACTTGAAGGAATATAACACTAAAAGCTTGAAGAAGAAGAAAGATGACTTGGAGAAGAACAACAAATATCAGGACACTAATCGAGAATAATATAGTAACCAATAATTTTTTAAATTGATATCTAAATTGGTATTATTAGTTACCAATAACTTCTGATCATTAAAATTGATTATTAATAAAACATGTTCTCGTAGTGTATCTCCTCGGTCCTTATAATAAATAATAGGTATAATTACTGATTTGGTACCCCAACTTTTTCATTAAGTTCAATTTGGTACTCAAATTTTTTGTTTGTTCAATTTAGTATCTCAATTTTTTAAAGAGATTCAATTTGGTCATCTCCGTTAAGTTGGAATTAACACCGTGTCCGTACAGGACACGTGTCAAACCATGGAGTTTTTAATTTTTTTTATTTTTTAAAAAAAATAAATAAATTTAAAACTGTCACGTGTCAATTTATCATCGTGTCACGTGGTAGCTTACAATCATGCACCAGTGCAGTAAGGGCTTTTGGCCCCGGTTATTTTTGTTATTCTGCCTCGGTTTTAGAACCGAGGCATATTGGGGTGAGGTAAAAAGGAGATGACTTTTGGCCTCGGGTGTTAACCGAAGCCATAGATTCACAAAATTTTTAAATTGGCAGCGCATTTGGCCTCGGTTATGGTAAGAACCGAGGCCATAGGGCACAATTTTTTGCATTTTTTATCATCACTGTCCGCACACAGCAACATATTTCCCAATCACACATTCAAATCAGAAACATATTTCCCAATCACACATTCAAATCAGAAACAGAGAGAAAAATTATTTAAGTAATGAATGTGCAGATACATAATCCCCAAACACCAGCGGCATGGACACACCCAAACAACCTAATTCGAATTCTGCAATCTTCAAGCTACTTATTTAAGTAATGAATGTGCAAAGAAAAATTAAATGATCAGATGATGCAGCGACAAAAGGTAATCGATCACACAGAGAGCTTGCAAATCTCGATCCTTGAATCTGGTGCAAGGTACTTGTTAAGCTCCAACACATAGCTGCGAAGAGGCTTAAGGTAATCCATCAACGGTGCATCAGGAGGCACATCCACATATCCACCATAACCACCACCCCCACCAGAGCCACCGCCTCCGCCGCCAGCTGCTCCACCTCCATATCCTCCACCTGATCCTCCACCACTACCATATCCACCTCCAGAAGCTCCGCCAGGGCCGGCACCACCCCCTCC
>Ga0214542_1005177_pt1 | contig 25093 bp, 13 predicted proteins | sample CNSS1metaG_FD_160096 | JGI IMG/M metagenome (GOLD analysis project Ga0214542, IMG submission 160096) | Root nodule microbial communities from cowpea collected in UCLA plant growth center, Los Angeles, California, USA - CNSS1 | ecosystem: Host-associated > Plants > Roots > Nodule | place: USA...
TATATATATATATATATATATATAAATATATAAATATATAAATACATATATATATATATATATATATATATATATATAAGGTTACTTAATTGATTGTGAATATTTTAATAATTTAAATGAGGATGGAGATATGGCGGAGACGGGTATTATGGCAGGGATATATCCATTCCCATCCCCATCCTCATACCCAATTGAAAAAATTGGGTATTCCTCATACCCATATCCATACCCAGTCAATGCAGGGATTCTCCGTCAAAACGAAGACGGGTTTGGACAATACCCACAGAAACATATTTATTTGCCATCTCTATTTATATGTTTATTCTTTCATATAACTTGTCATTTTAATTTTTTTAGACTGTAATTTAGGAGTTAAAGTGATTGTTGGATAGTGTAATTTGAAAATAAAAAATAATATTTAGATTGTATAATCTGAAAATTATTTTTTATTTTTGAATCTGAATGTGATAAAATATCCTTTAAATTGTACAAGCGTAAAATTAGAATTTTTTTATATAAAAATGTGGGAAGAAACTTACCAAGGTACAGGAACAAATTGCTCATTGTCTTGATTCAACTAATCATCTATACAAAAAAGTTTTTCCACCCTAATTATGTGCTTCGGGTATAGGTATTTTTATTAAAACAAAATATTTCTGGCAATTGATGTATATATATCGGCTGACTAATTAAAGATTTTAAAACTAGTTTAAATATGTTTTACTCAAATAATTTTTTAAATAATTTTTTATGATTTTTAATTAAATTATTTGCAGTCATTTAATTTTGTATGTTATTTTAATCTAGATTATGTTAGTGACGTGACGTAAATAATAACTATGTATTCAATATTTGATATGTGAATATAATTGACTAATATGTTATTTTAAAAATTTATTAAATGTTTAAATATATTTTTAGTCTTCTAATTTAAATATAATGTTTATTTTAATTTTTTTTTATCAAAAAATTTTATTTTTCAGTCATTTTAATTATATACAGTGTTATTTTTAACCTACGAGGTTATATAATAACAATGACATTGAAGGTGTGACAACGAGTAATTTATCCGATGTTACACTGATTTAATAAAGTGATATGAACCTTTTAAAAATTTATTAAACTTTTGTTAACTCGCACATTATTCAGAAGAATAATATTTTGACCATTCTGCATACATGAGTTTACTCTAAGAAACATTTAAGTTAATAGATGACAGAACAAACTTGGGTTAATGCCAAACACATTATTCAGCAACAAATATATATATATATATATACTTTTCTTTAGCAACTAAGTTATCTTTTGCTGAAGTCGCTATTTTTACAATCTTTCCTTATTCTATAAGTACTTTCCTTAATTTATCAATGAGTTGGGATACTTGGTTTCAAATATAATTATGATCTATAAGTCTAAACATTTTTTACACTTGACAAGTCTAGGAGATTGTTCCATGTAGACTTTCTCTTTAAGATCATCATAAAGAAACAAAAATTTTGATATCCGATGAAGGAGGAGATGGTGGCCCAGAGGAATGTTGGTCATGCGACAGTTACATGAAGTCATGAACGATGGTTGTTGGAGTTAGAGAAAGATGTGGAGGAAGAAGAGATGGAGGAAAGGAAGAGGAAAGAGGAAGACAAATAAGAGGAAGAGGATGAGGATGAACTCGAGGTGACAATGATGGTGCTACGATGTGACGACACTGAGGAGGATAGGAGAAAGAAGATGAAGAATAAAGGAAAAAGAAGAGAAGGAGGAAGAAGTAGACCTAATTGCGTATTTTGGCGACAAATGTATTGATGGTTAGAATATGTCAGTAATTATCGACAAATGTTTACTAATAGATACTTATCAATAGATTCGAGACCGTTGGTAATTATTGACAGATGGTGAATCAATTGGTAAAGTTTACCAGCAAAGTTAGGATGGAGTTTTGATCATCAATAGTTCGTCAGTAAAGATGATTTACCGATATATTTTTGTTATTACCAACGAATTGTGCTTGTCAGTAATATTCAATTGGGTTAAATATGTTTTTGGTCTTTCAAGTTTAAGTGAAATTTAGAATTAGTCCTTCAAAAGTTTTGACCAATTTAGTCTTTCATATTTAAAAATGTGAATTTAGTCTTTTTAACCAAATTTTGTTAAGTTTATATGATGTTTCAAGCGCATTTCATTATAATATTTGAATTGTTTATACCGTTTGACACATTTCCGCTTCAATGTTAACTCAAATATTATCATAAAATGCGTTTAAAGTGTTAAATAAACTTAAAAAAATTTGGTAAGAATGATTAAATCCACGTATTTCTAAAGATGGAGGACTAAATTGGTATAAAGTTTCAAAGAGGGACTAATTCCAAAGTTCACTGAAACTTGAGGGACCAAAAACATATTTAACCCTATTCAATTTTCATGTAGTGATACCCAATAATTTTTGTTCCACAAACTACCACAACAAGGCATAGAGCTAAAAATCAATTCCCTTCCACTGTACAACTTGCTCATAAGGTACATTACTTCCATCTTGTTAAAGGTGGTCAAGATAATATTGGCCAAGGAACCAAATTTAAATTGAGGTAGGCCAAGAGTGGTAATTTTTTCTATTTAGTTTCTCATAAGTAATGAGAAGACTTCCAAAAAAATGTGACAATAATTCCACCCTAGACATTTTTGAGGAAAAACAAAACAAAAGCCCTAGGTTTAACTAGGAAATCCTAAATAACCTTTAACCACACCAAAAAAGGGTAACCAAGGACCATATGAGGGAGGTGGAGGTTTGAAGGGCTTGGTTAAGCTAATGCAACGATGCTCTAGTGGGTGGAAGACGACGTGTGTGACGACCTAATAATCTTTTTTTTCTACTATTTATTTATTGCCATTATTATGTCATAGTTAATGCTTATTATTATTATTATTAGTATTATTTTCTATAATATACTTCTAAAATTTTGACACCAAATTCTACAATAACATCTAACATACTATATATATATATATATATATATATATATATATATATATATATATATATATATATATATATATATATATATTTAACAGTATTGTAGGCATTTTATATTTACACAATTTGTTATATATTATATTTTCTATATTAGAAGAGAAAAGAATATTATTTATTTACAGTTTTCTCGTCGTATACTAGCCTTCAAACATGTGGAGGAAAAAAGTTATGAATATGATTCACTTGTACGGATAAAAAGTGACTCCAATATGTTCTTCAAAGATAACTGATGCATTGGAAGCATTTAGGAAGGTGATGGTAGAATTTTTCGTTCCTTGAAATGTTATCGAATTATTTACCGCATTTGTTTGTCATGCATTTCTTGGAAAGAATGCTACAATATCAGCAAAAAATGAGTCAAGCATGTTAGAGGCAGCATCTACGATGATATTATAAGATTTCACAATCATAAAATAAAAAAGTGAGACAAATATCACATAAAAAGTATAACATGTCTTAATAAAATAAAGTGAAAACTCTTCTAATCATTTTTTATATATATTTTTAATTTAAATTAAAGTATAGCGGATACGGGTATCCACGGGTACAAATACTATGATATTCGTACCCGCACTGTTAACAAGCGGATATAAAAATTATTCGTACCTATTACCCACGGGTATCCATTTATAGTATTTATTTTCTACCTGATGCAAATTTTATCCACAGATACCATCATATACAAACTTTTTAACATCCCTAGTTGAGACCGGTGAAACGGGATAAACCTTTTCTAATATCAACTTAAAATTAGAAAAAGAAAGAAAAATATATTATAGAACTTGAAAGACCTCTTTTATAATCTTCTATCTATAATGATAGAAATATTATACAATGAAAAAACGAAATATCAAAAAGACTACGCTAGAATCTTATACAAGGCACAATTCATATGTACAATACACTGGAATCTTAGATACAAAACTAGTACAATTCATATCTACATTAGGAAGTATATCCAAATATTAATACTTATTCTAACAACTATAATGAATGATAATTTATTAAACTAACAAGATAACGTTCCTTTAATATTTTTAGGTGTCAATTAATTATTATTCCAAAATAAATTAATTGTATAAATAATTGTGTAATTCCATTTTTCTAAAATAAATTATTTGTGTAATTAACAATATTTAAAGTTACAAGACAGTATTACACCTATATTTTCATTTGATATACTTTTTTTCCTTCTTTTCTTACATAGTATATTATATATCTATACCATTTCTTATTGATGATTAATTTGGTACCCAGATGGGACACTTTTTTGAGCTTTATCTTAAGTTTTTTTAATTCTAATTTTTTTTTTGATTTTTTTAACATGATCGCACCATTAAAAACATTAATTCAAATGGCAAAATACTTAATCTTATTTTTTATATATTTTCCCCCAACTTATTTTTTATTTACAATTATTTTCGTGTGTTTCTTTTCCCATAATCAAACAGAAGATTAGAGTTGGGGCAGTGGGCTTGACTTTTTGCCCACAAGAACCGCCAAAAAAACATTAGTGGTTTTGTTGGATTGTAGTTTAGGCCAGTCACTCGTTTTAGCGTCATACAACGCAACCTATTACACCTTTTCTTTTGGTATTACGTTTTAGATATTCTTCCATAATTCAAATCAAAAACCACGGTCGCAGTGATTTACACGATACACATACACTTTTAAAATCCTATTAAAATACATTCCTCAAAACCATGAATGTAATAATTAACTGTAAAACATATATTTTTATCTCGTTGATTATACATTAAAATCAAATATAGTTCAATTAATTAATTAATTTAGAATTTATTTATACATATAAAGAGAGATAAATCAGCGGCAAGACACAGCGGAACAGAACAAACCACTGTTTTATGTTTGGGTTTTCCGAAACCGAGTCACATAAAACCAGAGCCAACAGAAAAAAGATGAGTGACTCTGTTTATAAAGCTTTTTCACATCTTTCTCGATCTCAGACCCATCAAAATCAATTTGAACTTGAACAAAGACATTCATATCTGGATCTTGAATCTGAATGGCTTCGCTGGTGCTTCTCTTTTCAGAGCTCGTTCGGAATCACGAGTGGGATGCTGCAACTCTGTTAGCAGCATACCCTCCTCCCAATTTTACCATAACTTCATCATCTTGTGCTGTTGCTGCAAAAACAACACTGAAAGATGAAGGCTTTGTGCAGAAGAAATCCAAAGAAACTGTGACGGAAAACCCTTTGGAGTCGAGGGTGTGTGTGGATCTTGTATGGCCTTGAATCTTGGTCGTTGTCGGAAACTAATTTGCTCCAATGTAAAGTACTTTTTTGATCTTCTTACACGCAAAGTCTCTCTATGTTCTTCATTTATATTATTTCTATTTGCCGTGGTGAAGCCGATGAAGCTTCCGGTAACTTTGTGCACGAGTTAGGTTTACTCGTAATATTAGGATTTTTTTTCCTATTTGCTAAGATTTTGTAAAATAAATAAAAAGCACTTAAGAAGTTTTGTAAAATAAATTTCGGAAAATATGAAAACTCTGACAAAGAACAAGAATGTTGGGAAGTGTTCCAGTAGGTTTTGTTGATCTTTTGCATCTTTTATACACCGACTTCGTAACTATACTACTCCCATGTTCCATTAAGACAAGAAATAAATAAGGAGATTTTAATATTACTTATAGGAGGGTTGAGATTTCGTTATGGATGATGATTATGGGATGGATATTATTCTTATGGGCTGAACACTTCAGTGAAGTCTCACCTTTTTCTGGACATGCACCGCATCATCTTTTACTTAGATCACACCAGACTAATCTACATATATTAAATTATTGCTTAAATATAAAAAAAGTGCTACAAATATATAAGCATGATTTAAAACTACTAAATATTACATTTTTGCTTATACAACATTTTCTAAAATATTGTACATAAAAAAATATGGACTAAAAAAATTATGGCCACTTTATTATATTTTTTCCTTTTCTCAATTGCAAATTATAAATCTTCTTATTGTGTAAAATAAGAATAAGTCACAATTTTTTATTGTTGATTATACAGTGAATTTTATTTGTTTTAAACCTAGAGAGAATACAAAAATTACAAAAATTGTTGTCTATTTATTTAGCAATACATTAGAAAATATTGATAGTTATAAACAAACGTTGTTAAAATGTAGATAGTGTAGACCACTTCTTTAAAACTATGGTAATTTAACTTTAAATATTTTTAAATTACCATTTTGTGACACAATAATAATTAAATTATTGTAAAGTGCATCAATAGTCTTGTGGTAGATCAAGTCAAAATCAAATCATGGCACTTTGGTTCCTACAATCTTAAGTAGAAAGTGTTACACCTTAATAATTGACTATAATTTTTGGCTTAGTGGTAGACGCTCAATCCAATAATTATTATAAGAGCCGAGATCACGTTAATTAAATTATCATTGCCTAAAGAATACACAACATTTTAAAATGTGTTGCATAAAATTATTAAATAACATGTTAGATAAAAAGTGTGGTCATTATTTTCTTCTAAAGCAATGATTTTCAAAACTTTTGTTACCTTAGGAAAAAAACTGTTAACTTTAGGCAATGGTCATGATTGCATACTCCACGACTGAAAAATCGTGGTATAACCGTTGTCTAAAATTAAAGCCATGATATTTTTTTTTAACTTTAGGCAACATTTTAAAGTTGTTTAAACTAAAAAATAGTGTAGTGACAGATTTCTCTATTATTTCTGTTAATGTACCGATGAATATTGACAAAAAAAAAATTGAAAAGTCAAAATAACGCACTCAAAATTTATATATTTAATTATTGTCATTCATACAATAAAAATGAGTACATAATTTAGTATAACTACAAAAGAAATCACACATATATAAAGGATTGTCCTCACTACTAAAAAATACATATTTTTTGTCAATTTTTGTTTTTTTAAAGTTTTTTCGTAAGAAATACTCACAAATGTTGTTATGAAAATAATTTGCAATTATTTTTTTTTTTACAAAAATATTTTGACAACAATTTTCAAAGAAAATTTTTTAAGAAGTACTTGTATATTTTATAATTTTGTAAAATATAATTATTCACAAAGAAATTGTTTGTCAATTAATACTCTTTGAAAAAATGGCACAAAAAATGGGTTTTCTTGCAAAATTTTATAACAAATTGCAAGAAAAATCTCATGAAATATAAAAAAAATATAGTAGTGCCTTCTTCATATTCTAATGCATTCAAAGCAAAATTGGTCTGTATGAAAGGAAGTATCAAGTTTTTGGATTAAGATTGAAAATTGAATGCCAAGGTATTAGTGTTAAGAGCTACCTCAAAAACTTCATCTAGGATATTAACGTCCAAAATGCTGGGAATGATGCCAGCACCAAGTCCTTGGATCAGGTGCTTACCTTTTACGAGAAATAACACACATAAGTAATATCATGGTTCTCTCACACAAATATTCATTATTGGATGAAATTTGTTAAAATCATATAACTATGTTAGTTTGATTCTTGATTAACATAGACTATAAAAAAACAGTAGCAAACAAGAGAAAATGCATACCATTTTCAATGGAGAAAAATCCAACAGGGGAACTCTTATGCCTGAAGAGATTGGAGCAATTTCTGTCACCCATTTTAGATTGAAGGGGATTCTACTAATGCAGAGATCCACCTAATTTTTAGCTTAAAAAACAAAACTTCATTTGTTCAGCTGCTTCGTCTTCATATAGAAAAATATATTAAACTGAGCAAGAAAATCATAAAGCTTTCCAATATCCTCACCGACAATTTTTCATCTTCTAGTACAGGGAAGATTTTATTTTTCATAAAAGTTCCGTGATAATCTATTAACACTAATGACAATCAATTATACAAATGAAATCAAGATTTTCAAAAAAGATTGTAATAATCAATTATTCACTCCTAGTTATCGATTATACAACGAGAAAATATTTTCAGAAAAACTTCTATGATAATCGATTTTCTCTTGAATAATCAATTATTCAAGAGACTTTGAAAGAGAAAAGTCTTTAGGTTCTTGACCTAATTTTTAAAAGAGAAAGTATATATATGTTTGATAAAACCTATTTTGAAAATTAACTTTTGATTCAAAGGTTTAGTATTGTGATTGCAAAAGAAACTCTTTATGTTTATGAAAAGAGGCTTTGAAAAACCTAGTGTGGATAAAAGAATAACTTTCACCAAGTGAGTTTTCGAGAGATTGAGTGTTGCTGCTGTTGCAAGGAGAAGTCGTTCATCTTTTGTGTGACTCAAATGAGGTGTTTCATTCCTTGTGTTATTCAAGGAAGGTATCTTTCATCTCTTGTGTCTTCAAGAGAGGTGTTCTCTAAACCCTAAAACCTTTCTTTTGTGATTGTAAGTATGGTTTAATTTTAGTGTTGAGTTAATATCTCTTTAGAGAGATTAACAACTAGACATATGATCTTTTGATCCAAGCCAGTATAAAAATATTTGTGTAACGAATTTTCTCTTTTCCAACTCTTTTTACCTTACCGAAGTTATTAAAACAAGAGAAAAAGCTTTAATTGAGCAAAAAAATTTGGAGAAAATTTTAAAGTATCAATTTTTATTAAACAAACCAATTCATACCCCCTTGTTTATTTTCAATGTAAACATTATATTGCACAATACTAACAGATGAATGATAACAATTAAAACAAACTAATTGGCGTAACTAGTGCTATGAAAATTAACAAATTGTGACTCTTGATAAAGTAAAAAGTTCAACAACACTATAAAAACAAAACTAGCTAGATCCTTGTGATTAAAACTTAAGACTAATACACCATAAATTGAAATGGAAACTAAATGAATAAAACACAACATCACATTGAGCTGACAATTGCAAAAGAGAAGTCTATTAAACTAGAAATATGGAAAATAACAAAACACAAGTGAGTAAAACTAATAAAATACTAAATAAGCAAACCTATGGAATTAGTGAGAGCTACAACGTGTAAAGCTGAAATTTAAAGTTGGTAAAGATGTAAAGTAACATTGGACTAAGACGGATTCAACACAAATAAGCAATAACACAAAAAAAAAAAGGCTTTTTATGTCTATTATTTTTTGCCTTTTTTGTCTGTTCTAGGCGAGACATAGATTCGAGAGCCGCCATTGCACTTTCAACGCCCTGGCTACCACATTACAAACCCCACCCAACATCCATTGGAGTACCTGCATTAAAGTGAAGAAAGCAGGAGGGAGGGAGGGGTTTGCTAGCACCTTTGCTAGGTTCTGTTTGTAGGAGCGTCATTGTTGTGTTTTGTGGGAGGGGATCGTGAGAATGAAAAATTAAGGGAGGGATTATAACAAAAAAAAATTACATTAGTTGGCCACGGTCTAATGTAAAATAAGACTTTTTCTGTCTGATGCCTACACATCATATGCAAATTTACATGTGTTATGGAGAATTAGATGTAAATTTACGTTTCATGTGTAGACATCATATGTAAAAGGAACCATCTTACGTCTAACCATGTCCCACTGATGTAAATCTTCAAGTAAGAATTCAAAATTAAACTAATAATTTTATTTTTATAAAAAAATAAAAATAAGTGGTGTGTAAGTTCCTTGGAGAAATGTTCCATACATGCTGGTCGTTGTTTTTTCTTCCTCCTTGTTACATATATGTTTACCCATTTTTGGTCTGTCCATTAAGGTTATTGTTTATCCCGTTGTTAGGACATAATTTAGTTCCCCAAGAATATTTTATTTTTCATGTATTTTCCTCGACAAGAAGATATAATCTTTGTTTCTTATAGCGTTTTGTTGCCATTCACCATAATACATTACGTCAAAACAAGCACTACTAATCAAACCAACACAGCTACACACAGTATTACTCTCACTCTCATAACAATGAATGGATTTTGCAGTTTCCAGTTAATAGAGAGCGACCGTGGTGGAGCCAAAAGTTAAAACTACCTTTTGAGAAAGACAATAGATAAACTATTAAATCTTATGTGACTTTTCAACATGTTCCCAGTTGTTGAAAGTGAGTCATAAACTATATTTGAAAAAAAAAGACATAAAAAATTATCTAATGACCTTAACCATTCAAAAAGATGAAGGGGAAAACATTGTTTTGTAGGATAATATACCAACCAAAGTGTGTGTTGATGCCTGCAGAAAACAGTGTTGTGAAATATATACTAAAGTAAGCACTGATCTGCATGTGTTCTATCAAAATTGATCTCTTAAAGCACATTTAGGCTACCTAGCCAAATTTTGAAATTGCTATTAACGAGGGTGTGATTTGAAATGGTAACAAGGAATCAGATTTAGGCTGCTGAGCCATCAAAGTAAAAGGCAAAAAACATCAAGTAGCACTAAGAGAAGAAAGCAACATTACAGTATTTAATGGATAAACTATGCGACCTTATTAGGTGGCGAAGTAAACAAAAAGGCCACAAAACCCACCTTGATCACTCAGACTTAAACGTATAAAATTTACATCTCGTTCATCACACCGGAATGTTTTTCCAAACGGCCAAACCCAATAATGAAGTAACAGATGTAATAATATAGTATTTGGAAACGCAACTTTCTCAGAATACACAGAAAACAAGGAGGGAAAATAAAATAGAAAACAATGAAAAAGCATCTAGCAGCATTACAATTTTATACTCATTCTTGTGGCAACAAACATCCATATATAATACTATCACCATACGTCAGGATTCATAATTAAAAAACAAAAGTCACCATTTAACAACAAATTGGCCTTTACAATGACAATGACATGCAGAAAGAAGACAGAGATCGGTTATCAGGCTTTTAACTTGCACAACTGTGAGTTGCTGAATAGAGACGCCGAATAGAACAAGTCACCATTGTTTTTTACAGCACCACTTGGCACTTTCTCAGTAATTTAAGCCGGCCCTTCATACATATACATACATAATCCATGCATGTAGCATATATACATATACCCTCTGTTTCCTGTTACACCTTCCTCAAAATCCTTCACCTCCTTTTCATGGCTTTTCCTTCTCCTTCAGAACACTGATCAGAGAGAGTGAGTGAGTGAGTGAGAAGTGAGAAAAAGAAGCATGGACAGGCTAATAAAAGTAGAACCCACGAACACTGTGTCAATAAGGATGGAGCCAGGCCAAAAATGCCACGGCAAAATCACCTTACGCAATGTTATGTACACGATGCCGGTGGCGTTCAGGCTTCAACCGTTGATCAAAACGCGTTACACTGTGAAGCCTCAATCTGGGATCATATCCCCACTAGCCTCGGTAACCGTAGAAATCCTCTACCATCTCCCACAAGGCTCCACTCTCCCTCACTCCTTCCCTCACTCCGAAGACTCCTTCCTCCTCCACAGCGTCGTGGTTCCCGGCGCCACCATCAAAGAACCCTCCTCCATGTTCGAGTCCGTCCCCTCCGACTGGTTCACGGCCAAGAAGAAACAAGTCTTCATCGACAGCGGCATCAAGATCATCTTCGTCGGCTCGCTCATTCTCGCGCAGCTAGTCCACCACGGCTCCATTGACGAAATCAGAGAAGCTCTCGAACACAGTGAAGCTTCATGGAAAGCCGTTGACTCGGTTGACTCAAACGGCGACACGCTCCTCCACGTGGCGATTTCCAAGAGCAGACCCGACCTTGTTCAATTACTCCTCGAGTTCAACGCAGACATCGAAGCAAAAGATCGTTCCGGCATGACCCCTCTGGAAAAGGCCTGCTCTTTGGGAGAAGAACTAACCGTTGAGCTTCTGTTAGCTCACAAGGCCGCCACGGAGAGAACGGAAACGTCGTCGTTGGGAGCGATTCATTTGTCGGCGAGAGAAGGGCACGTGGAGGTTCTTCGGCTGCTGTTACTCAAAGGCGCGAACGTTGACTCGTTGACCAAGGACGGCGAAACCGCGCTCCACCTTGCAGTGAAGCATGGCGAGAGAGATTTCGTGAGGATGTTGCTGGCGAACGACGCGCGAACCGACGTTCGCGACTCGCGAGAGGGTGACACGTGTCTGCACGTGGCGGCGGGTGTGGGGGACGAGGAGATGGTGAAGCTGTTGCTTAAGAAAGGGGCGAACAAGGACGTGAGGAACTTCGCGGGCAGGACTGCGTACGACGTGGCGGCGGAGAACGGGCATGCGGGCGTGTTCGACGCGCTGGGGCTCGGGGACGGGCTGTGCGCGGCGGCGAGGAGGGGGGAGGTGAGGAACATCCAGCGGCTGATCGAGGGCGGCGCGGTGGTGAACGGAAGGGACCAGCACGGTTGGACGGCGCTGCACAGGGCGTGTTTCAAGGGGAGGGTGGAGGCTGTGAGGGTTTTGTTGGAGAGAGGCAGCGACGTGGACGCGAGGGATGAGGAGGGGTACAGTGCGCTGCACTGTGCCGTGGAGTCCGGGCATGCTGACGTGGCGGAGGTGCTGGTGAAGAAGGGGGCGGATGTTGAGGCGAGGACGAACAAGGGCGTGACGGCGCTGCAGATCGCGGAGGCGTTGGGTTACGTTGGGATTACGAGGGTGCTGGTTAGCGGCGGCGCGGAGAGGGTGGGACACGTGGCAGAGGGAGAAGAAGTTGTGGAGTTGAAGAGGAAGAAGAAGAAAATGGGAAGAAGGAGGGAGAGATCGATTCGGGGGAGCTTTGATCGGTCAATGCCTTTGGCTGTGCTCTAGTTATGGTGTGTGTGTGTGTGCACAAAAATTGTAGATTTCTTCAACATCTTCTTTGCTTATAATCATTCAGTGCCATCACCATCACAGATCACAGAGGTGAATGACACTGGTATAAATCTTTTTCACTATTCTTTGTTTTTGCAGTTCATTACAAAAATCACATGCTCTCAACTACAGTTTATGAATTATGTAAGAATTAATTAATCCATGACGAAGCTACACCATAGCCACGGAAAATTTACAAGATTCATGTATAACTTTTAAAAACATTGCCACTGTTGCAAAGTTGTGTCTACGACTTTATTGTAAATAAATAGTGCTTTGACTGCACAACTTTTGAATTCCCAAAATAAAATCTTCTCTGGCCGATCATACTTTAGTGCTACTGAAGAAGTTATGTGATATAAATTATAATCTTGACTTTGATTAGTTTAATCCAGTTTTCTTTTTTTAATCGGACTTATAGTAAAGTTATGTAAGAGAGAATGCTTCAGTTAAACAACTATTTTAAGGTGTGTTAAAGGTGAAGTCGTGGAGGGATGCACAATTTAAGTGAAATTTGAAAATGACATTTTACCTTTTTGAAAAGGTATTTTTGGATTATCTATTGTATAAAATCTTCCAAAAACAAAATTTTCATAATAAAATACCCTTCGGTATGAGTTTTCTACAATAAACTTTCTAGAACATACAAAATGACCTTTTCTTCATTATGCATTCTCTCTTCTTCTTTCTCTGTAGTGTTGGCAATGACAGAAGCTACAGTGCTAGTGGTGATTGGTGCAACGAGAAAGAGTATCTTATATCTTTTTTTGGTTAGTATTGGGTGCATTTAATAATGATGGGGTGCCGGAGCAAAAGCCTTTAGAAGAATATTGATTTGTAGTTTGACCTAAGAAAAGTCCGACAACAAATCTTTAGTGTTCTTGGTTGGCCTATGAAAACGGCCCTGTGACATTGATTGGGCCCTGTGACATTCCTCTAAACCCATGGCCCGCAATTTCACAACATTAAAAGTCTTACTAAAATAACACCCACAATTCCAAACACAGTTCTTAGATACTTTATTTGTTTTTAATTATCTCAAATAAATTAGAGACCGAGAATAGTACCAAAACTTGCCTTTTTAAACAAGTAAGATTTCTCTGCTTTGCGAAAAATTCTCTCATATCTAGCCTTCAATTTTCTTTATTTAACTTTTGGATGTAACTCTAAAAATAAAATAGTTTTTATTTTAGATAGACAAAAAAACGTATATAAAGTCGTATTCTATTTTAAATGGATTGTCTCGTTCTAGGTATATTAGTTTCAAAAATAAAATTTGCATCACTTTTTAACGAATCATATTATATTTACGTGTAATTTTGCTATAATTATAAAGTCGTGCAACAACTCATACTTGTATAATTTTTATTTATATTTTAATTTAAAAATTATTGAAATGATGAAAATAGTATTTATCATGCGAATGTATTAATATTAAAATTTAACAATTTAGTTTTAAGATATGTTATATTCATCACATTATGTATGAGTTTTTTCTTTTCTATAGTCTTATAACTCTTAAAGTTGAATTCACCATGTATGATATTTCATTGAATTGTTAATATTATTTTCAACCCAAAATCTTAAAGTAATAAGTTTATTCATCTTTCTATTTATATACTACTCATGTTTTTTATTTTTATTTAATATTAAACTTTCATTGGAAGTCTTAATAGTTACTCTCTAAACGATAGAACTCCTTAATGTTACTTTAAGTTGATTATTGGTATTGATAAGGATTTCTTCATTGAGAGCTGAATAAAGAATTATAAATTGAATTTATTAACATATGACTCTGACTTTTGCAATAAATACGGGAAAAATACAAAAACAGCAGCAAGATAATGAGAAGATGAAAAGTCTTATATATAAAATGAAGATTTGTGCATGAAGTGGAGTTTTGTTGTTGGTTGTAGTAGTAAAACGTAGCACTCAGCGGTTGGTATCAAACATGAAGAAGAAGAAGAGAGAATGAGAAGTAGACGATTACCAACCACGCTATGCAAATTTTTATTCAAAAGTTGGGTTGGTGATCACTTTAGATATACACCATGCTGTGTGGAATGTAAACAAACACTTTGAAATTTTAACTTAGATTTTTTTTTTTCTTTTTCTCATACCTACTCTCTAGTCACCATTCAACTTTTTGCTTGCCCTACAAGTCACATCTATTTGAAATTTAACTTCCAAATAAACCCAAGTCATGTTCAATGAAATCATGGTTGGTTGCATGACATAATATTTTGGTGACTTTCCTTTTGACTCAAAGGTTTTATATATCAAAACCTAACATAGACATTCATGTCATTTTCATTTTCATCAAGGAGTTACACCAATTTTTCAAAACCATTCTTAAGACAGAAAAATTAAAAAGAAAAGAAAATTAACTTAATTTGCAGAGGTTTTTTAATGTAATTTTAAATTCAACCACTTGTCATTTTATTATTCTGGTTATATATCTTTTGGATCTCATATCGTGTTTTACTTAATTTAAATTACTTAATTAGATGATTTGGTAGTGTTATTATGATAGACAATTTGATCTCATTTATTACTATATTTCCAAAATACTTGGAAGTGGGGAAGATTTTTACTACTCACAAGATACACTAACTTTAATTAAATATAGAAAAGAAAAAAATAAAAACATAGACAGAACTAAAGGTAAAAACACTTTGACTTCACGTGAAAAAAAAAAAAAAAAAACTTAAATGGTCGACATAAAAAACTTAAAATCCTTAAAAAATTCAAGAGTACCTATTAAAATATAAACACTCCATGTACTTTTGTTTCTAGTGTTTGCATAGCTTTGTAGTTTTCAATAAGTACCCCACCAAAGCCTCTCTACCATAGTGAAGCAGAGGCATTAATCATAGTTTCTTGGTAGCATATTCCACCACTTTTGTTCCAAATTATAGCTTCAGGCAAATGCATGTGTTTCAACAACATTGAGATCTAAGAGTGCAAATTCTTCGTCCTCCATTGAAACTTGCTTAAGAAAAAAAAAATGCACACTTTCTTTTTGTAACGTGCATCAACTATTTCCCTGTAGGAGAACCAAACTACAACCAACTATATGAGTAAGAGGGTTTGTTGAACGTCCATTTTCATAATTATATTATAATCAGGTATATATATATTATCATAGAATCATAAATTATTATATAATAAAATACAACATTGTTGTTCAACATACGTATGGACCTGGTTCCCTTTATGATATTACAAATATTGTGATAAGGAGATGCACTTCCACCTTACTAATCCCCTCCAAAATAAGTTACAAATGGTGACTAGACTATGACTTGGACTACTAAATTTTACTATTTTTACAAAATCATAATTTCTTCGCAAGCACTATACCAACATAATATTTGTTTGGTAGAATTTTTCATAATACAAATAGCATGCTCTGATTGTTTTTCCCTAACACAATGTGTAAGGCCCACTTACTTTACTACCTTTATTTTAAATGACTGCCCCAAATAAGTTGGGCCTAGGGTTGGCTCATAAGGAACCAAAGCCCCTAAACCAGCTGAAACACTTTCATTCTTCTCACTTTCAGAAAAATAGTCTCCTTTCTCTTAGAACAGTAACGTTCCTCTGCTAGGGTTTGGGGTTCAACTGAGTTCAACCCATTTCTTTCACTCATGTAAGTTACTTCTGATGCATACTCTTCTCTTTTAATTTAATCTTCATGCTTGCCGTTAGGGTTCCTCGTAATAATCTCATGCTTCCTCTGTATTGAGATTTTTAGCTCTTAAATATGCTCTTGGAGTTGTCTTGCTCATTCACTTAAGGGTCGGGGTCGTTTTGACTAGCTCTTTCCAAGTAAGGGAAGCTAGGGTTTATGTTTTTAAAGTTATTTTGCCGATTTTTGGTCTGTTGTATGGTTGTGATGCTTGAATCAGGTTGTGAGTCGAATAAAAATGTATGGTGTACAAGTATGTTTGATTGATGTGGCGCTACTCTTTTTTTGCACTGCACACTTTTCGTAAAATGAAAGTTACTACTTCGTCAACTGTTGGATCGAGCTGATATTTTAACAGCTGATCCTTAACACATAATTATTGACTTTGACCGGTCGGATCTTTAATTGGAGCCTGTAGTGAGAGCAGTTTTTATCGCAAGGTCACTGAATTTGTGTTGTTGACAACATTGCACACTTTTCGTAAAATGAAAGTTACTACTTCGTTAATCGTTGGATCAAGCTGATATTTTAACAGCTGATCCTTAACACATAGCTTTTGACTTTGACCGGTCCGATCTTGAATTAGATCTCTGTACTGAGAGCAGCTTTTATCGCAAGATCTTTGTAGTTTGGTTGTTTCTCTGGTCTTGTATGGTTATTACTGGCTTGAATATAATTGTTATATTAAAAGCATGTGATAAATGATTATTCATGAGTGATGTGATTTATGGATTTTGGATGATGGGTTTGGTATGAACTTGGCATGTGATTTAAATGAGATGGTTGGTATCAAGGAGACATGGTATTGATATGAAATACAAATATATATTCACTGTTTCGGAAGGATGAGTTGGTATGGATTCAACATTTGGTTATGAATGAGAATGGGTTGTAAATGTTGGCATGAGATATTGTGTATGGTAAACATTACTTGATTGATTGAACATGATTGATCTGTGGTCAGTGCGTAATTCCTTGAAATCTCTATGTGGGATTTTAGGGTCGTGCTTCAGTGGTCGGGACGTAATTCCATGGCTCCTGTTAGTGGGTGTCCATGGTAGTGCCCCATCTATATAATTTGGTAAGGATTCAAGGTAAAGATTTTATCCTGACACTCTAAGGAGTCAATTAGTCTCACTTAAAGCGGACTGACTCCTGTGGTGAGAGTAGTAGGAGGCCTGAAATTCATTAAGGGTTAACCTTGTGTGTGAGGGAATTGATTCATTGTAACACTTGTAACACTTGTAACACATAGCTCGGGGGTGAGCAGAGGTATCCACCACAAGTGCGAGCATCCGCTGAATCCAACCAGATTATATGTATCCGAATGAGTCGAGTCGAGTCTTAGTGTATTGATTGGGAGGTCATACCATGCTTGGATGATGTATGTATATTGGACTGTGAAAGTATATCTGATTGCATGATAAAACTAATTTTGGCTTTAGCTTACCCTTCTATTGTTTGTTGTATGTTCTGTGGTGTGGTCTTTTCTTTTGCAATGATCATCAACTTGTTGATGTGAGCAGAGGTGAGAACTCCCCGTAATCATCAAGGTGATAGAGGTTTCGCTGCATAGTCTGCTTAGACTGGATCTGAGTTTACTTAGACTTTCCTTTAGGGCTATGGCTCGTGTACCGCTGGTCTTTAGGCTTAAAATTCTAAATGTTGTTGATTTATATTTTATACTTTGTTATGGCATCGTAGTGTGCCATTTTCTTATTCGGATTTTCTCTTGGATAATCGTGAGGAGTAGTGTCTATACTTCAGGACTTTGTTTCTAATACTATTCTGCGTGACATTCCTTTAATTAGCGTTATTAATTAAATAGGGTGTTACACAATGTAAGATTTATTTATGTAAATAACACACTTTTATTTCGTTAATTCTTGGAAGAATTGAATTTTTAACCTTTTTTTTCTTACGGTTCAACCTTTTGAAACATGTCAGTGTCGAACAATAAACTACAAGTCAGGAATGGCAAAATTGTCGCCATGGGTATATCACCACAATTACATGTGAACACACGCTTGCTTAACCAAGTATGTTGTCAAGATTTGAAAATCAGTGTCAACAAGTCGATCAAACATCAATATTACAACCATAAGCCTTAGATTACTTCTTAAATGAAAATTATTGAATGATACTCTCAAAATTACATCTATCAAAAAATAAAAGCCCATTAAAAATAATATAAATAGATGGTCCATGTAAGGTAGTTGAAATATTTTCATCTTCATTTATTACAAACATAATTTGTACTTGTTCTGGTAAAGGTGTGAACGAATCTTAAACCGAAAATAAAAGTAAAGAAATATCTCAATGTTTGCAAATAACACTCAGGTCAAAATAGTTTGTTCCTTGATCGTGGGAGTAACATTTTTATTTATAAGCAATTCGGTTTCAATTATGTAGATATAGATAATTATATCTTTTATCAATAATCTAAAAAATAATGGCAATATCCCATAATATTTTGTTATTGAAATCCTCTTATATTTCCTCGAGTATTTTCCATATATTGTTCTTTTGGAATGTTCTCGGCCATCTCGAGACATCCTTCCGCAAAATAGTTTATTGCTTGACTTTTTGCTATGACATCGGCCTTTGGACGACTTACTTCTACGACTTGAACCATCACTTGGTACCTTGTCGCAACCTTGGCTTTCTAAGGATATCTTTCTATATCTTAGACCATCAAATGGCATTTACTAAGACGTCAACCAAATGCCGACATCCTTGATCTGGGAGGGTACAATGAGTGTTAGAGTACCTTGTACAAGTACAATTCAAGAAGACCGACAACACTGATGACACTACATTAATTAAGAAGACCAACAAGACATAATGAATCAGATAATCAAAACTTAACCTTAACTATTTAAGAAATTTTTATGTATATGATTAAAAAAAATAAAAGTCCAAATATGATAGTAAAAAAATATGTTCAGAATTCGAGTTTTAAAGAATGGAATTCAAACCTATCACAATAAAAAAATGTCTTATTTACATAAATAAAACTTACAATTTCTTTTCTAGAGAAAACATAAATGGAAGTTGTGCTATTTGCGTGAAAATTCTTGTTTGGTGACGTTTCCAATCAATTGCAATTGTACACTCAAAATTTTTGCACCAATTCATGTCATATTCCTCCATGCCTAACATGTAATTTTTTGGTTAATCTCTGATAAACTTTTTTTCTTTGTAGGTTTATTTAACTTCAAACAACTATGTCATAAAAAAATTACGCATTATACATAACTTGTTTGAAGACCTGTCATTTCTTAAGAACAAGTTCTTATCATTTGCAAGATAGAATGACTTCTAATCTATAAAAACGGCACGAACCAAGGAAAAAAATAATTACATTTATTTTTATATTAAAGTTAGATAAAATAGTATCAACACTAATAAAACAATACCAAACTTTACATATACATGACATTTAATAAAAAAAAAAAACTACGGATGCGATTCCCATCTGTAAATATAATTTAAAATAAAATAATTTTTGTATTATTCTTGTAAAAACCTAAAAATTAACTAAAAGTAGAAGTAATTTTTACAAATGAAACTTAGATATTTTATTATTAATGTGTAAAGATTATAGAAAAAAATCAATCATTCGAATTTTGTTTTAAAATGATCATTATTTCTCTAAAAACATTATTTCACTATTGTGTAAGATTCTACAGAAAAAAAAAGTAAACACTAAAAATAGAATATAAGTATATTCTAAGAATAAAGCATATTTAAATTTAAAACTATATTACAATTAAAATTCTAAAATCAAATAAATATTTTAAGTATAAAATTTATTTTTAATTGAAACATACGAACAATCATGAAAATAATTTATACAAAACAAAAAATGCTTTTAAGATCATTGTGTGATGCTTGCGTATAATGCACACTTTGACAGGAGAAGGAAAAACATAGAAAACCAGTAAGAAATTTGTCTATGGGCAGCATTAAATGAGCTTATTCAATACATAAATATAAATATCTTAATAATATTAAATAATATTTGTATAACTAACTATTGATACGATCACCGACTGTTTTTTACTTGGAGTGGGGCCCACGTCACGTGAGTGGTGAGCACCTCATATTGCCTAGGGTACCACCGACATTAATATGGTACCGACACCACAGAATATTAAACTGCAACTGAATCTACCCACATTTCCGTCACTAATTCCATTGTATTTATATTCTCTATAATATATTCAAATATAAAGAATTAGCAAATATTTTCTTTTATTATTATGTCAACTTAGTTTATAGTTGATCCAACATTATCCATCATATAGTATATAATTTTAGGCTTTCTCAAAATTTAGTTAGAATTATCAGTGGCCGGTTATCATAATACAACTTTATTTGCTTAATTTCACAAAACTTTAATTTTTGAAAAAAGTTGTTTAATTCACGCAAGTGGTTAAAGCTGTAGATTTATATTCAACTTTTACACTGGATTGAGTAATAATATTTTTATTCTTGTTTTTTCAAAGGAAATATCTCCAATGAATGCACATGGTGTATATTCTCTAAATATGGTAACCAACTTAAATTGTATCGTAATATATTATAATTTAAGTATTTCTCTTATTCTTTTACCATAGTTTTTGTCATGAAGCATATTTGATAAATTTGAGAATGTAAATTGCAATACTTCAATTGTTAATGTTAACTGCTAATGTTAATGTGAAGAATATTCATAGATTAACCAACAACACTCGGCGTTTAACAACATAGATCTTGTAATAATGAGATAAATGAGTTGTTTATTAGAAATCTAGATCTGAAATGGTTCACATTGATCCAACTTTAACTTTTAAGTTGCCTACATAGGATTACAATAATATATATATATATATATATATATATATATATATATATATATATATATATGCCAATTGTGCCTCTTAAAGAATATTTGTAAATTCATAATTTTTTTTTGTTGATTAAGTCATTTCAACATCCAAAATTTATTTCTCACAGTCAAGATATTTGATCTAAAAATGGCTGAATAAATGCTCTTTCAATTGATAAATTCTTAGTAGCATCATTTTCTAAAATAAACATATCATCAACATAGATTACTATATAAACACACCTCCTAAGAGAAATTGAACATTTGTCTCACTTCATTTTAATCCAAAAATATACATAGTATAAATATATTTACCAAACCAAGCCTAAGTTGTTTGATCTAGTATACACAAGGTAACGTAACTTACTAATTACACCATACCCCCTAAGCAACAAATATATAAAGTTTCTTAATGTAAAATTTTTCCTTGAGATTGTCATATAATGAAAATTATTTTTAATGTCAAGATGATAAAATGGATAATGGCAAAAACATCCATAAGAAGGAAAAGTCTAATGTTATGTTTGGATGAGACAATTTAATAAAGTAATTCATTTATTTGAAAAGTTTTGAAATTCACTCAAAAAATAAAAAAATTAAAATTCCCAAGTTATGAAATTGGTCATTGTTAAGGACAAAAAAAATACATCTAAAGGGTCGAGTCGAGTTGGGCAAAAGGTCGAGTTGAGTCAGTCATGATCGAAAGTCAAGTTGGACCGGCTCGAACCAAAGTTCGAGTCGGGCCAGACTGAAGGTTGAACCGGGCCAAAGTTTGAGTCAGACTTATCCTGACTAAAGGTTCAACTGGGCCTAGGTTGGGTCAAAGGTCGACTCGAGCTAATCTAAGGCGGGTCAAAGGTTAAGACAGGTCGGGCTGAAGGTCGAGCCAAGTTGAAAGTCGACTTGAACCAAAAGTCAAAACTCGCAAATGTGGTAATGGGTAGGGGACATGGGTTCTAACTTCGCGAGAGAGAAAGACTAAGACAACAACTAAACTAAATCACTTTGACACACACACACACACACATTGTTGCGCATTGCACTTCCACGTGAAATTTTTACAAAAGTCACACGAGTTGTAGGTTGGCCTGTTTTGTCCCGTGAGTTGGCCCATCAAGTTGATCAGGTCGAATTGTTGCAAGCTTGCGGATTGAGTTTTCTATCTCGACCTGTGTTTTTCGGATCGGGCTGGCGGACCGGCCCGTCAGACCCGATCCTTTTTGGCATATATATGTAATTTTATTTTGCGTAATTTCTCTTATTAATCAATATTATATAGTTTATTAATTAACATTGATATATTTTATTTAGATATTTATGTTATAAGTTTAAGACATTTTATTTTAGTATTGTAAAAGTATGGTATATAATAATATTATTAAATTATTATTTGTTAAAATCAATCCAATTATAATTCGACATTAAATCTTGAACGGATAATTTGACAAAGTTTAATGACAGGTTTTGTCTTGAAAATATTAAGTTAGAGAGAATACTATACCAAATACTTTCACCAAGTTTAGTGAAAGATAGCTAAAGTTTTCAGTAGATCATTATAAACAAACATATAAAGATTATTGTCATAACCGTCTAAAAAATGTTCATCCTTTTCTTATTTCAAGTGTTTACCTACTAGGAAGCGTGATACAAACTATATTCCTTTATTTCAGAGGGTACATGTGGAGATTTTTGTGTTGGTACGAAATTGAATTACCTCTCTTTCACGTGTTACAAAATATTTTCTTATATGTTTTCTTGAAAATAATTTTCTTGTATAAATACAATATTAGACATAGAAATATATAATATATATATAATATATAATATCTAATAAAATTCTTCTCTACTTTCTCTAACGCGTGACGCGCAGGGGCGGAACTTAGTGTTGACATAAGGAGCCATGGCTCTCCCAACATTTTTTTTTTCTAATTTTTTATATATTTTTAAAAAATATTTTATATATTATAATTTTATTTATATTAATTTAGTTTAAAAAAACCTTTTTTAAATTTAAAAATTATGTTTTTCTTTTTTATTATAATTTCTTTTACTTCTTTATTTGGTTTTTATTTCTTTTTTGTGTCTCTATCTCTTCCTCTTTTTTTGTTTCTATTTCAATTTTCATCATCAATTTTTTATTATTTTTAAAATCAAATTGCACCAGACAAAAATTGAGGAGTTAAGGAACATTTTGGATTGAACAATTTCTTCTTTTGAATAAATTCATTTTTTACTCTTTTTTTTTCGAAGTAATATGTGCCTTTTTTTAAGCTTTAGGCATATCTCTATCGGTTAGAGATCATAAAATCATGTTTTAATTGTTCATCAAATTCTTCTTTGAGTAAATAGAGCTATTTTAGACTTTTAAGTCGTATAAGTGAAGAACAAGATTATGAATCTCTAAGATAAATGAATGTAATAATCTAGAAGTTATTATTTTTCTTAGAATATTGAGTCTTGGTTTTAAGATTTAGTTTAAGATATTCATAATTTAATAATTTTCTAAATAGATGAGAGGTGACAAATTTATATTAAAAAAATTATGGCAAAGAGTAAAATAATTGATTTTTTTTTTAAATGGAAGGCTTGTGAGGAAGATGAAAAAAGTACATTTATGTCATATAAACTTGAGAAACTTTATGAGAATCCAAAAATTGAAGAAAATGAAAAACAACTCTCTAAAGTTCCTAAAGTTGTATATAATGAATTTTTAAATGCTTTAGAATGTGATTCCAAAAAATAACTTTTGCTACTCTTTTTTAATATATTATTGTTAATGATAAATTTTATACTATTTATATATATATATATACTAATTTATGAGTGTTTGTTTTGAATAGAAAAAATGATGTGAAAAAATGAAAACTTTTTAAAAAAAAAAAAAATAATTTATATATAATAAATATAATTAGATCCCCTAACATTCTTTTTATTAAAGTTTCGTCACTGGTAACAGGTGTAATAATGGATGAAGACATTTCGTACCAAAAAACGAAAGGGGTTTCTTGCCACATGTATGTACCAATAAATCAGTCAAATAAAGGCATATGCTCTCTGTCCATGTATCATGCTTTGTTGCAGGGTTACAGGTTTTAAATTTATACTAAAAATAATAGAAATTCATTTTTTTACAACAATTATTATTAAAAAATAATGCTGAGTACTTAATTAGTTGCATGTATTAAACATCTCTATGTTTTAATTAAAATCTCAATTATTTACGTAATTAAATGTATTTTGAAATAAAATATGAGATCCAAATACTTGGAGGTAATGACTTTTGGTGGTCAACAAGGTTGACCAAAAAAACTATATGGGCATTTTAAAATATATAATTATAAAGTGTCTTAAGAGTTTGAAAAAAATGATATGATATTCATAAATTTTAATAGGGTTATTACATTAGAGACATATTGTGTATCAAAACTCATTAATATATTAAATTAAGGAAAGTGTTTTCGAGTGGCTGAATAATAAGAGTTTGACTGTTTAGTATTTATAACGAAAAATGACGAGTTTAGAGTTTTTGATCTTAATGAATATATTATTTATCTCAGTTAAGCTCTTAGGAAGAGAGAGAAGCGTACTCCTATATAATATAATGTAGTGAATAGCTAGTTTAGCTTATTTGGATTGAAAATATGTTGTAATAATTGTAATATCTTGGTCATTATAATTAAAACTCCTTTTTTATTTAATTTTACGTGATATATTTAGAAGATTATTGCTACCCTAATATATATATATATATATATATATATATATATATATATATATATATATATATATATATATATATATATATAAATA
>Ga0214542_1005180_pt1 | contig 25081 bp, 6 predicted proteins | sample CNSS1metaG_FD_160096 | JGI IMG/M metagenome (GOLD analysis project Ga0214542, IMG submission 160096) | Root nodule microbial communities from cowpea collected in UCLA plant growth center, Los Angeles, California, USA - CNSS1 | ecosystem: Host-associated > Plants > Roots > Nodule | place: USA...
AATCAATTAAAAGTTAAAATAATATTTTATTTGATTAAATATGACTTTAATAATAATTTATATGTATATATAAACAAATTTAAAAAATAAAACAAATTAAAAAATTTGAAAACTAATTAAAAAAAATAGACGGGCTAGCCCGGCTCGGCCCGTTAGCCCGTCCTATACGGGACGGGTTGTGACTATTGGCCCGTTTCTGTTTGACGGGCCAGCCCGTCCCGGTCCGTTTTTTGACGGGCCACATACGGGCCGGGCCAAAACGGGCCGGGCTGGCCCGTTTGCCACCCCTAGAGATAATACATAATTCTACTAGGATTTGGTTTAGTTCGTCAGAGTTTGAATTAGAAATTTATAGAACACTATTCTTTTTTACACAAATAGAGTAAATTTTGAGAGTTAAAACATTTATAAATACTTTGCTTGTGGTGCACACATAACTAGAAGAACGACTTAGGTTTTAGGCTTAAAAGTAGCTACTAAAGATATTACTACAATAACATTGTTTCACCAATTTGAGTTAGATTAAAATTAAAGAATATTAGAGACAATTTTAAAGTTTAATTCTCTCGCACGATACAACTTTTTCTAATATTGGAAATAATTCATAAGTATATTTTAATGAAAAATGCATTATATATAAGATAAAATCTTCCATCTTATATAATACAGGTATGATAATCTTATATACACAAGAATCGCCTGCATTAGAAACATATTTAAATTAAATTAAGTGACCATAAATATAATTATCAATAATAGTTAATATTTTAAATTAAGGATGAATAAATATTATAAGAATATTTAAGTGTGACCGTAAGTGCTGTATGCATATGTTGATGAAAAATTGAGTAATATATAAGAAAAAAACTCATAAATTCATTATTTTGAATAAGAAGTGGTGTTAATATACGTAGATTGGATTATATTATTGATGTTATATTTACACAGGTAAATTTCCTTAAAATACTTATCAATATCCGTGATATATGAGTCAATAGTTCGGTTTAGGGTATGTTCAATGTTTCGGCTATAGGGACCTAGCATCTACCTAGAATACTCAATTTGTTCTTATGCTCTTCTTGTATCAATTTCTACCGTTCGATCCCCTTGCTCTCTCTTCCATTCGGTTTCTTTTCGCTTTCTCTCGCTCGGTTGTCCAGGCGATCGGGATACCTGTCTATAAGGTTTCAATGCTTAAATAAGGTTTCGATGCTTAAGTCAGTTCAAGTTCATTCGGGTAAGTGCAATTAATAATGTAATAAATGCGAAGTGGAAGTCTTCACCAATTTACCTTTGGCTCCTATTTATAGTTTTTGACATGGACCCGTGACTAAGGTTTTCTTAATTATGGCCCAATTGCTTTTTACTTGATTACTAAATTGTTTTACCTTAATTTACTTCTAGTTTACTGATTTAGTTTTGGTGTAGCTGTTTGATTGAAGGGTCTTGCGTTCTGACGGAGGTCCCCATAACTGTGTTATGACGACAAAATTTCACTAGAATGAACGACATAGGCCGTTCGGTCGTGAGCTCCCTTAAAGCACTTTGGAGAAATTGCCATATCAACAACCCAAGGGATCGTCCGCCTGTAGCGAGCGGCCTTCGACCACTTATCCTTGGGCTGCCTAACCGATGATCTGGCTGAAGATGTCGATAGGTCAAACGGTACATTTATTTTAACATTTGAGATTCTATACACAAGATAAAGAATTCTTGAAAGTTAAATTCACTTGTTTGACAATTTATATTTTACTTTTTGTTGAATGTCAATCTATCCAAAATGGTTGTTGCATTCAAAGCAACACCATGTATGCTTTTTCTTTAAATGATCTTATTCAACCAAAATAAGTTGAAAAGGTTAAGTTCGAATAAACTTAATGTCTTCAACTTAAATCCAAATACACACTTAGTAACTAACACAAATACAATATGAATGAAAAATATGTTGGAAGTTGTACATGGACTAAAACAAAGTCAATTTAAAAAATACAAGTGAATATAAATGTTTAAGTTTGTCTGATCGAATTTAACTTAAACTTCGATCTTTAGAACGTACGCAATAGAAATAAAAAAGAAAACATAATGTGTGAAAAGGAGAAGCAAAACACAAAGTTTGAATCCATGGTCGTAAGTTGTAATTGTTAGAAAACGACAATGAAAAATAGTAGTAGCCGTAGGAGAGTGTCCGTGATGAGCGAGGTGATTAAGAGAGGCAGTATTAGTATAGTGCCTTGCTTGGGAAAAAGCAAAAGCTTGGTAGTAGTGGGTGGTGTCAAGTGCATGTCCTTTTGCCAATATGCAAATTTCTTTGGTCAAAACAAAACTCTCACCGTCTAGAATTAGGGTTCATCAATGACCCCACCCCCACCTTACACCCCAACCATATTTCATTTTTCTATATCCATATTATCGACTCCAATTTTTTTCTTGGATTTTTAGTACCGTCATCCGTTAAGCATTAACATATACTATATTAATGTTTTAAAATTTTTTAATATATTTTAAAATTTTAGAATGACTATCGATATATTTTGAAGACACAACATAAAAGTATAATATACTTTAGGATTAAATATGTTTTTGGTCCCTTATCTTTCTGTAAATTTTGAATTTAGTCAACTTCGAAATTATAGACTAATTTAGTTCTTCATCTTTCGAAATACGTGAATTTAGTCATTTTAATCAAATTTTGTTACGTTTATTTGATGTTTCGTACGCATTTCAGGATTGTATTTGAGTTGTTTATACTATTTGACACATTTTTGCTTTAATGTTGAGTCAAATACTATTGTGAAACGCGCTTAAAATGTCAAATCAACTTAACAAAATTTGATTAAAAAGACTAAATCCACGTATTGCGAAAGATTAAAGACTAAATTGATCTAAAGTTTAAAAATAGACTAATTCTAAAATTCACCGAAAGTTAAGAAACTAAAAACATATTTAACCCTATATTTTAAAATTTTAAAATCAATGATTATCGATATTATTTAACTCTATATTCTAAAATCCAAATTATCCATCAATATTCTATTATGATACACTCATGCATGAAATTAACTTTATCTCTTTTTTCATAAAATTGGAATTGACCTTACACCCAGTTTTTGTCGTATAAGAATTGGGTAGCTACCTAGGCTACGTCCTTGATTACTTAATTTCCATTTTGCTCTGATTGCAACTTGCTAATTATAAACAGTGAAATGGTCCAATGTTTTGAATGCCCAGTTACTATTATTGAAAGCCAAGAAAGAAAAAAAGGTTAGATAAGGAAATTTAACTTCCATTTTAGTTTTCTTTTGCACACAGCTCAGCGACCTACCTGTACCTATCAACCATAAAATTCCGAAGTAGTTGCTCACTGATCGTTACTTCACTTCGATGCACCTTCAATGGAGAAAAATGGAGCATCTTTTCTATGCCAGAAAATGGACGACACATTCAACAAACATTTATTTTATTAAGCATTGGAATCAATAACTACGTTTTCAATTGCCAAGTACGCACACACTTCAATGCCTAACTATTCAATCACTACAAAATTTACTCTCAAGAAAGAAAAACCTTGAATCACACTTAAGAAAAAGTTACAACAGTTGAAGAGATTATGAACTTAAGTTCGAAAGAAGTCTTAATTTGATGGTTGCTGTTCGAAAATCTAAACGGGAATCATTTTTAAAAGGGTCATGTGTATCTTATTTGCAAATAAATAATTTTTTTTGGAGGAACGATTAATGTGAAAATTTTTATTGATAAAAAGTAGATAAAGAAAATTGATTAAAATTTGTAAACATGTTCTTAATGGCCTAATAAGAACCGAACGATAATTTTATTGAAACTTTTTAGGATTTTTAAAGATATCAAATATATAAGAGATATATTGTATGAATGAATGTGTGTTACTGTATTTTATTGATATATCCTAAATATTAGGATAAAATGTAACATAATATCAAATATAAAATATTTACAATATCTCATTCTTAATATAAAATAATAACTAATTTCTAAATTAGAAGATATTTCTAACATTGAAATTTTTTAAAAACTAATTTAAATAAAAAATATATAGTAATATAAATAAAATAAAATATTTGAATGACCTATTGATATTCCTAGTCAGATCCTTGGTCAGGTGGTCCAAGTATAAACTGTCGAAGGTCGTTTTCATAAATTGTTGATGTAGCAAAATCACTCCAGAGTGATTTTGTCACATCAATAACCCACAAAATTATATGCCTATAACGAACTGTCTTCGATCGCTAATTCTTAAACCGCTTAATCGAAGATTTGACTATAAATATTGATACGGTACAAAGTAAAAACAAAATGGATGCAATGTTGTGATGAGGCATTTTATAGCGCATGCCGAGGTTGGTGATGGTTTGAGGATGTCTCTCATCTCATCATGGATCTGCACTCATTAAAGTATTAAAAAATGATGATGCTCCTTCTATTTTCCATGCCGGTGTGAAAACAAATATGCAAAACTCCTTGTTCCGTTTTGACCATTGCCAACGGCGCATTTCACCAAATTTGACCATGAAATTATAATTTTTTTAAAACAAAAAATTAGTTCATTTCAAAGTTGTAAAAAAGATAAAAGTGTAAAATGTGTTAATTTGTTTGAACCGATTAGTCTTATGATTGGTGAAGCGAATATGAATATGACCACTTAGTTTTCGTCGTCTTGTCGCTGTCCTCTTCCCATGCTCTCTGCAATTCCTCCCCACTATCACTTCCCCACCTCCATACCCAAACAATCAAAAATCACATGCCAATTATATTCTTTTTTATTTTCAGAACAAATTAAATATCTAAATTACCTCAATAAATTTAATAACAACTCAGATTTTTTTAATTACACTATTCTTTTCATGTCAGGGAGGACCATTATATTTAATACTGCTGCATCAATTATTAAACTCAATCAACCCTTCACTAAATTAACTAATAAGCATACATCATTACAAGGTTTAATATAGTCAATTCATGATTTGCTTTTTAAAAAATATAATAAAACAGATTTTTATAAAGTGACCATACGCAATACGCTACGAATCATCTATATTTTATATTAATGTTTTTTTTTTTCTTTAAAATATATAAACTATTGATTCCCCAACTGGTTAATATGAAAAAAAAAATATTTTTAACAAAGAAAAAAGTAAGATTTTTAGAGTAGTTACAATGAAAATGTTCTTTTATAACATATGACAACGTAAAGTTTTTTGAAACTTACCGTATAAAGATCAAATATATTTTAAATTAATTTAATGTTGGTTTAGGCTTTATTACTAAAATATAGTTAAATAATTTAAAAATATTAAATATTTTACAATAAAAAACTATAACTAGAGATATATGTTATGATTATGTTTCAATATTAATGAATAATAAATAAATTTATATAAGATATTACGACATTATTTTCCATTTAAAATTTTAAACTAAAAGATTTATGTATAGTTGTAATTGGTTTTGATCTCATTAAGTTTTCCAAGTTGAAAAGATTGAACACTAAATCGTGAGTAAGCTCGTATAAATTCGTATAAAATATTAGTATCTACTTTTAATATAAAATTTTAAATTAATCAATTTATAAATCTTTCTACTTGTACATTTTGTTTATGTTATTTTTTTTCGTTAATGTAAGTCTTTCGATTTATCTCAAAGTTTATTTTAATTAGTTTAAACTATATAGTTTATATTATAATACCATAGTGGAGAAGTATACACATGTAAATGCATTCATACTTAATCCAAATTGAATAGATACAATTAAAAAGGGTCAAAGTAAATTTTTTAAAAAAAAGAAAAGAAAATAGAAAGAGAGTTTAAGTAGGTGAAATTGTGGTGTTGTGAGAAGCAATCTAGCGCAACAGTGTGTAGACCACAGTTTACTTGTCTCGCGGCAACATTGTCCGAATCCGTTGCTTATGAGACACCTCTTTCTCTTTCTCTCGCGCATTTTAACAAACAACACTTCTTCTAAACTCTAATCACTTGCTTAGTGTGCGTTCCCTTCACCATTTCAGAACAAACAAACGCATTCGCTTCACCTGCGTGTGGCAAAGTCGTAAAAATGGAGCGGAAGCAAGGGTTCTTCTCCGCGCTCAAAGACGAGGTGGTTCGCGGGCTGTCGCCGGCGCGCTCACGCGCCAAGAGCCCGGCAAGGAGCTCATCGCCGATGTCCTCGCTGCTGCGGCGGCGACGGAAGCACCACGCGCCGCCGCCGGAGCTCTTCATCGCGAGATCGGGCAGCCTGAGGCCCGCGGAGGCGCTTTCGCCGCTGAAGGAAGGGCCAGACGGAACGGACGGCCATGACTCGACGCGCGGAGAGGGGAGGTGGGGTCAGTGGATGAAAGGACCACTCGCGAGAGCACCCTCTGTTTCCTCCTCCTCATCGTCCTCTTCCTCGTGCAAAAAGTCCGATCTGAGGTTGCTGCTTGGCGTGTTGGGTGCTCCACTCGCCCCCGTGCACGTGTGCACCACGGACCCCTTCCCTCACCTCAGCATCAAAGACATCCCCATTGTTAGTATCTCTTTTCACTCTGTTTAACTTTTGTCTTTTTGTTATATTCCCAGATCAAATAGTCTTAGGTTTATGACTCGTTTCCATAATCTTAAATTTTTTGTCAATTCTTTGTTCAGTTGTCTAAGATCAGTAAATGTTTTACCTTGTTTAGCATTCTGTTAGGTCACATTTGGAAAATTGAATGGAAAATGTGTGTGTAGAGTGAAAGGGGATAATATAACTGTTGATCTTGTCTTGTGGTTTTGTTGCAGGAAACTTCGTCTGCTCAGTACATATTGCAGCAGTACATTGCTGCTTCTGGGGGGCAGAAGCTTCAGAATTCGATTAACAATGCTTATGCCATGGGGAAGGTGAGGATGATAGCCTCTGAGTTTGAGACAGCGAACAAGGTCACGCGCAGCCGGAACTCCTCCAAGGCTGCCGAGTCCGGTGGGTTTGTCTTGTGGCAGATGAACCCCGACATGTGGTATGTTGAGCTTGCTCTTGGTGGCAGCAAGGTTCATGCCGGTTGCAATGGGAGACTAGTGTGGCGGCACACGCCCTGGCTCGGTGCACACGCCGCCAAAGGGCCGGTTCGGCCTTTGCGGCGCGCCCTTCAGGTGAGGCTGTAACCGTACTGTGTCAGGGTACTGCTTAGTTAAATTTATATTTGGGTACTTGTAGGAGAAGAACATAAGAAGGAAAAATGGATTGGGTTTCTTCCATAAGCTAAAATGATATGTAGACAAGATTTTGTGAAAGTTCTCTCATCTAACTTCTACAAAATTTTAACTGCATAAGTTGATTTTGATTTATGAGAGAAACTAAAATCATTTTACGGTATTTCTTTTTTTACAAGTGTGTGTGGAAAAATTTATCTAGCGGGGCCTAGGTTGTTTACATTTCTGACTACTTTTTGTGTCTGCAGGGCCTTGACCCACGAACGACTGCAAGCATGTTTATCAATGCAAGATGCATTGGGGAGAAGAAGATAAATGAAGAGGACTGTTTCATCCTGAAGCTCTGTGCAGACCCCTCAACATTAAAAGCCAGGAGTGAGGGTCCAGCGGAGATCATAAGGCATGTTTTGTTTGGGTACTTTAGCCAGAAAACGGGGCTTCTTGTACACTTGGAGGACTCCCATTTGACCCGCATTCAGAATAACGGTGGTGATGCAGTGTATTGGGAGACCACAATAAATTCCTTTCTTGATGATTACAGGCCTGTTGAGGGGATAATGATTGCTCACTCGGGTCGTTCTGTAGTGACGCTTTTTAGGTTTGGGGAAACTGCTATGAGCCACACTAAAACCAGGATGGAAGAAGCTTGGACGATTGAGGAGGTTGCGTTCAATGTTCCTGGTCTCTCCTTGGACTGTTTCATTCCTCCATCTGAGCTAAGGTTTGCTTCCATGAGTGAAGCCTGTGAGCTTCCTCAAGGTCAGAGGGTGAAGACTGCCGTGGCAGCAGCTGCATACCATGCCAAAGTTGCTCAACTACAAAAATCGCATGAAGGAAACACTAATAACATTAACTGGACAGTGGATGTTTAGCTAAGAGGAAGTTCTGGACTAGCCTAGGCGTCTAGTTTTTTTAACTTTTTGTGAACTATCTGACAAATTACTGCAGGTAAATGGTAAGATTGCAGCAGGGTTGTCAAGAGTTTTCTGCTGTGGGTCATTGCCTCATCAAATTTGTAAATAGAAATGATCAGTCGTGGATCCTGGAAAGTGAATTTCTATACTCTGAGTTTTTGGTGGATGATTATGTGCATCAAGGTTTGTTTTTCCCACTTGCTTTCCATCAGTGTGAAATTGGGAATCTGCTGATCATTTTATAAGCTTTATAATTCCTGTAGAGTTTTTTTTTTTTTTCCTGTGAAAGCATTAACCATGATGCTTGGAAATCACAGTTATAACCTTGATTTCGTCACTGAAAACGTTTTGGCCTTGTGTTTCAAGGGCCAGCACTTGTGAGGTTTAATATTGATATTGCTGGTGACATCCGTAAGGAAATTTCTTCCATCTTTGGAGGAAACTATATATCATTGAAGAACTTTAAATATGTTTAGTGCTGGTTGTTATTATGAATTGTAAACCTAGTAGCCAGAGTAAGTAGAAGCTAAACTATTCATAGATCTAAATTTTATGCTTTTAAAGGACATATATATTGACAAAGCTTGTATCAATATTTAATTGTAACTGTTAGAAATATGTCAAGATTTCCTATATTATCAGAACTGTTCTTTTCTATTTATCTTCTCCTTGGATGATTGTGTTTTCTCATATATTATGTGGTATAGTGTCCATCATTAATGCCTTGGATATGGTTGAGATGTCCACATATCGCTTTCAGGATCTTCATGTTTGGAGATAATTTTTGGTTGGTATGTGTGATTTATTCTAATCGAAACCTTTTGGGAAACTTGTATTCTTGAGCATACCTTTTCCTTATTCGTTGAAATTTATTATGACTCACCAATTTTTTAGTGCCATCCTTGATAACGAAGGAGTGTTTGGGAATTTTCTTTCAGCAATGAAGTCAGTAAATTTTTAGTGCAGATAAAACGGCAATTTAACATGATTTAATGTCTTAACCTTTTTATTAAATTCCCTCTCATCAGATTCTAAGTTTCACATATGGGTGTTAAGTGTGGTTATGTTTTTTTCGAAGTAATCTTAAACCAACATAAAAATTACATTTTATTTGGTAATCATGTGATAAACTTGATTTTCATTCTAATGAGAATTTTAATATAGTATACATTTACACCGTATATATTTATGGAAATCGAAACTAAATGATAAATAAGTAAACGACTAAAGAAATAAGAACCTGTGTTACTCTGTACTATGATATTTTGTGATTTGGTTCAAGCACAAATTGAATCAAACTTTTCGGTTTGATATTAAATAATCTACTTAAGTTTAGTTAAAGTTGTTTACTTTGATATTTTCTTAATCTGTCATTGTGTTTACTTTGCATTGGTTAAAGTTCAACATCCCTATTTCATATATGATTCTCTGAGTCGTGGAGTGTTAAAATTATTTTTGTTACCCTTTTGATCCCTCAAAAGAATTTGAGGCTGAAAAGTGCAGTGAGAAGATTCTTCTTAACTTTATAATGAAAAAGTAGGAAGTCCATTACTCAAAGCAAAAAAGAGTAGTGCATTTACTTTCCTTCCTTTTCCATCCCTTTCTTGGATTATACATAGCTTGAGCCTTCCAAAAGGTTATAAGTATTTTCTGAAGCTATTTTTGTATGTATTAGGTGAAAATTTATGTTTCAGTTAGCAGACCTGAAAAAACCTAGTTTGGTAAAATGTGTACTTTTATATCCAAAATGTGTTTATTATTTGGTTAATTGGCATGTTTAGTTTAGAGAATAAAAGTGCCTGTTTTTGGGGACAGATTTTTTTTGGTAGTGTTTGAATTTCAAATTTCTTGAAGGTCAATTTCGAAGAGAATAGAACGTGACATAAAAAGTAAAACTGGGCTTCTTGAACTTCGTTATTTTCTTGAGTAGTTCAGTTTCTCTTTTCCACTAGTAGAGTTATGTTCACATCTTTCGGCCGTACCACATGCGTTGAAAATTACATGAGACATCAAGTTCGAACTTTAATAATGGTTCAGAGAACTTTAGTTTCCATTAAAGGCAATCATCAAACAAAGAAGAGGGACACGCTACTAATAATGGTAAAACTTTATTGCTATAAATCTTAATATGTATTGTTTTTTTTTTTTTGAATTTGTCTTTTAACTTATTATATTAATATTTTTCTTTTCAAGTGTCAACTATGATCAAAACTGTAAAAGCCTTTCACCCCATTTTGAGGCGGAGAAATGGAAAGACAGAAATAAAAATAATATACAAAGAAAAAGTAGGAAAGGTATAAATCATAGAAAATGGAATGAAAATGAGACAGTTCAGAAAAATGAGCGCACATGATAACTATTAATACTTGACATAAGTAATAAGAAAAGAAAGAGAAAAATAATACTTTGATACTTCTTAAAAAAATTACACCCATAATGTAACTCATTGTAATAATACACCAATATACATTAAAATTTTAAATTAAAATAAAGAAAATGAAATTAAAATATTATTATTTTGAGTTATTAAATGAGTGTTTTCTATTGATAGGTGTCATCATATCATTACCTAAAAAAAATACAAAATTTAGTTTTATGGTCTACTATCACTAATGGTTAAATAAGTTAATCAAGTTAAATTTTAAAATAATTAAAAAATTGTAAAAATCTCAATAAACTCAAATCTCACTAGTATCAATTAATTAAAACATCTATTTTACATATGTCTCAATAATAAAAAGAGAGAAAAAATATATCTTCAATAATGAAGTGATTCATGATTGATGTTCGTGAAGAAAGAGGAAGAAAAATTATCAGGTTAAATATCTCTCTATGATCATTATATTTAGAGAAGACTTCTTTAATGTATTTGTTGCAAGGAGGATGTTGTCCCGCGATAGACATAAGCACAACTTTTGAGAATAGTGTAAGTCAAAATTATCATATAGAGTAAAAATGATAATTAAACAACCAAAAAACCATATAAGTTCATTGTTTCAAGATTTTGACCTATCAATTGACATGAGTTTAGTTCTTCGTGATCAATATCAATTCTTTGTATGGATTAAACTCATATATATATATATATATATATTCTTACACAAATATTTGTTATTTTTAAGAAAATAATTTTGACATTTTATTCTTGTAATTTTTTTAAAATGGGGAGAATTTTAAAATAAAAAATAAAAATTGCAATAGAAAAAGTAAATTTAAAATAATTAATTAAAGATGTTGAGATTTACCTTTTCAAATTATTATTATAATTCTTTAAAACCCCTTCCAAAGTTTTTTTCAACTTTGAGAATAATTATCATCATCAAAATAATTACAGAAGTTAATGAATTAATAACACTTCATATTCTACATTTACTTTCATAACCCAAAATGATATTATTTTATTTAAACCACTACCTTATTTTTCAAAAGTCCAAAGTTAAAACTATATTTTCTGGCATACATTTTTATGTTAAAAATTTTATTAGAAAAAGCACAATACCTTAGGATTTTACATTCTTATTTTAGGTGTAACAAACTCAAAAGCTTTCAAGCAATAAAACACATACAAATTAACTAGAGCACCAGAATGTAGCACGACTTACATCCATATGACACAGCTTTTCTTTATGGAGGAGTGAAAATAAAAATGTCAAATAAGTGTGATTAATGTCAACAACTTTTTTCAAACAAACTATTATACGAAAATAAAAAAACACAAAATTATTGCATTGTATGTTACAAGAAATGTCTAACACTCACGAAAGAATTCCGTTAGAGATAAGACAATTTAAAACTAAGTTTACTAGCCAGGTTTTTTTGTGTAAAACGTTCTTCGATGAACAACCAAACATGATACTAATCTGAGTTTACTGAAATAAAAAGAAAGTTGAAAGTAACCTAAGTAAAGAAAATGGTACATGCTCTTGCCTATGTTTTGTGCTCTCTTTGTAAATTTATAATGCTGCATGCATTCAGTTTCTGTGGTTGCTCCTGTAGTTGGGAGATGAGTTTATATGTATGAAGTGACTAAAGAACCATAAAACACTGGTTAAATAACATAAGAGGTTGAGCACATAGAAGTTCAGATATAAATTATACTCTATTTCATCAATTACATCAAGAAGACATGTATAATACCCATTACAATATTAAATAGGCTAATTCCCTTTAGCAGAGAGCTCTTCATGGACTATTAAAAAAAAGGGAAGGGAAGAACAGATTGAATAGCAGAATAACAAAAAATTGTGGAGTTGCCTTGAACTATGCTAGACTCTACTTGTAATTCCAAAACTTAACTCAGAACCACAAAATCTAACCTATATCTCCTGCTCAAGTGTCAAAGTGGGACTATATGAACTTTTGCATCAAAAGCTTGTCTATATACCCCATGATGTCTGCAGCTACACATTTATAGATTGTGTACTGATATCTTCCTTCTACAATGTGTGGAATGCAATTAATGCTGCAGGATACCAATAATAAGTGTAAGCCACGATAAGATAATGCATAGTGGACAAAATTATACAGTCATCGAGAATAGACTAAGACGTGAGCACAAGGGTGTTTAGTGAAAAAATGAAAATCAGTAGGTAAACACAACCAACATAATGCAAGCATGTGAGGCAATGCAAAACTTCAAATAGTTATCAACAATGGAACAAGTTCAGCTAAGAGTGTTTAGGGGAAAAGAAAAGCAGTGAGTGAATACAACAAAACCAACTAGAAAATTTTGTTAGTAAATTGAAAAGGGGTAAAGTAACCATAGCTACACACTTCACATACCAGACGATCTGTACAGGATATTTAGAAGCACCCATAATAGAAATGAATGCAATTGCATAATAAAGTTCAATAAATAATAAGAGTAAGAATAGAAAGAATAATAAGGTAAAGTTCCTCAATTACCAAAGTGGTAAGTTTTTAATAAGAAATTCCATGCATCTGCATATAATTATTATATAGCAAACGTACAATCATACCAACAACTCACCTATAAAACAAAGGAGAAAAAAAAACCAAACAGCAATTCGAATCGGCTGTCTGTATTGAATTTGGTATTGAGATCTTTGAAGCTTTCTCCGAATAGCACCATACCATCCATATTGATGCTTGTCATAGCATTCATCACAACTATCAAGGCCACTCTTACTTTCAAAGCTTGCACTGTTGCCCTGTTTTCAGAAAAAGTAAAATATATTACATATCAGTAATTCAACAAATGTATCAAAAATCACTCAAGCAAGTCATCATTATGAGAGACAACAAGTGCAGAGTACATACCCTATTGAATTCAGCTGTTGGAAGTAGTGTGCCATCAGTTTCTCTATGATGATCCACTGTTTTCAGCTTTCTATAAGCATTCCTAGGCCACTTCAACTTAGAGACTGATTCCATGGAACTAAGAAATCCTGATAAACTGGGTGCGTTATTATGCATTGGACCAGAAGAACCACTTGAGGAACTCCACTGCTGTGCATCATCATGAACTGAAATTTTCCAAAATCCAATATCAGCATTAGCACTGACTACCCTGCGATGCCCAAGTGATATCTCCTCCTTTGATTCACCCCATCCAGATGAAACATGAAAATCCTTCGAAAAATTAGTCACTGGTGGATCTTCAATGTCCATGCTGTTAATTTCTGGTTTCCCCGAAAGAAACAAAGCAAGCTCATCCTGTTCTCCTTCGTCTAAACGCAACCAAGGCAGAGATGCATGGCCTACTGATTCACTTATCGAATGCTCAACTTTCATTATCTTATCCTCAATGGCAGTGATAAATTGTCGGTGCCTACTTCTCGCTTCATCACTTGAAATTTTGCCATAACTTGACATCACTGCCCGCTCAAATTCCTCTAACTGCATTTTCAAACAAAAATGTCATCATATCCCCACTTCAACAACAAAACACTTCAAATGAACTAGCTATTCTAGTAGACATTCACCATGAGTAGGAATTACCTGCCATTTGGCAGTGCCAAGTGCAATATGTAGATCTCTACACACTTCATCATAGTTCCACATGTTGGACGCATCTTTTGTTGCGTGTAACCATATCCTATACGTAGATTCCATCCTTCAAAAGCACAAAGATAACAAATCAACAACAAGAAGAAATTACATGATTGTGCACACAGATAAACCTAGAAATTTCAATAATCAGCTTCCCAACTCTTCGAATTCAGTAGAGTAGAGAAAGGAACAAATTAAATCATGTTCTACTTGCAATACCTAAATCAGTATATTTCCTCTTCAGTATAAAATAAAAGCACAAAACTAATTGGAACAAAAATCGAACAAAACTCATGCAGATGGGTATACCTGTCTGCAGACTCTTGAACTTCTTCGGCGGCGTTAAAGTAAGGATCCTTTTCCCACCGGTCAAAACTCGACGCCATGAATAAATTTAGTTCACCAAAAATTCTGAATAATAATTGAAAACAAAATTTGAGAAAAACAATGAACTCAGTGTCTAAAACCCTAGGCGATGAAATCTCTGATGCAGTGATCAATTAATAAAATTGAACTATGCGGGTGAGCCGAAAAATTAAACGCAGTAAAGAAAAGTGAAGCGAAGAACGAGGGATCCTGAGAACGAGAACGGTTCTGATTAGTTGTTAGTCGGAGGAGGAGAATGAAGCGTGTCCCAAGACGTAATTAATAGGTTGGGACTAAGGTTGTTCTCGTGATCTTCCTTAGATGTTTTTCTCGCCAATTTTTTATTTATTTTATTTTTTGGATGCGGATAATGAACGCGTAATAATGGTAATGTTTTTCAAACGTTTGTAGTGGTCAATAAAGTACTGCCTCATCCTGCTTCGCTTTGCTTTCTCTCCATTGTCACCAAACAATAAGTTTTATGTACACTGGTATTTTACTACCTAATTAAAATAATATATATATATATATATATATATATATATATATATATATATACATTCACTTAGTTATTTTTAATTTATCTTTTATAATATAATTATCCACATACTTTCTAAAAACTAATAATAACTTTTATACATATTTATAAACTTATTTTAACAGTCAATTTTTTCTTTATCTTTTATATGTTATTACATATTTTCTCTTTTTTTCATTTATTTCTATTTTATTTTTAATAAACATAAATTTATTTTTCATTTTTTAGCAAATTTTTCATCTTTTTATTTTACTTTATTTTTTATAAATATAAATTTTTTTATATATTAATAATATTACGATGTCATTATTTATTAATATAATATCATAAATATTTAAAAACTATATATTTACATGCGTTATCGTGTTTACACTGGTATCAATAATGATAGTACATTGTTTAGAAAGTAAATAGAAATTGAAAAATTAAACTTTGAAATTATTTTTATTCAATTCCATTTCTGTAAAACAAAATATAAAAAGGCAAATTGGGAAGATAAGATAGGAATAATTGATACAGCCAGTAATCCATAATGATACATGCAGATGTGCGATACTTGTTTATGTACAATTATTGTCGTTACAATTATTATTATTCCATGAGTTAAATATATTAAACGAGGCATTTTTCTTGGGCCACACATTTTTGGCAGGCCCATATGAAATCATGTCCAGCTGAACGCAATTGGGCTAGCAACCCTATGCTTTCCATCGTTCCATTCCAAACGCGCAAAGCTACTGGTTCCGGAGGGCATGGACTTGTATGTAAACGACACCGTATAGCTCTTCTTCTCGTACTCCTGCGAGAAACTCAGCGTCTCCGGTTCCACCACAATCTTCACATTGGAATCCCCCAACGGCACCACCGAAGCTTTATACGTTCCCGGAGCTCCGACGTTAGTCAAAACCCTAGAGTACTTCACAGTATTAGGAGCATCCGAACCACCCCCAATACCCGAAGCTGTCTCCAAAGCAACCGCAAAGGAGGGGTAGTTGAAATCCTCCACTCTGTACTCCCTCTTCGGGTCACACGTAAAGTCCCTCCTCGCAGCAAGTTTGATTTGAAACGACGTGTAGTTTAGCGCGCAGAAGAATCCCAAGTAGTCTTCCACGTTGGCATCATACACCAGACCAGGATCAAGGGCCGCCACGGGATTCACGTGTCCCGCGCCATAATCAAACGGTGTCGCAGGTTGTCCAGTCGCAACATCTTCAATTGCGGCGCCGTTTTTGTAACTCGTGTACGCTGTGGTCATGAGTGCGGATCTAATAGCCGCAGGGCTCCATTGAGGGTGCGCGCCTTTGACAATCGCGGCCAAGCCACTGACGTGAGGGCAAGACATGGAGGTTCCGGAAATTATGTTGAAGCTGACATGGCGGTCGTCAGCGGTCAGCCCGGTCGGTCCAACCGCGCCGGTCCAACCGGCTAAAATGTTGACCCCTGGAGCTATTAAATCCGGTTTGAGAATCTTGGGCGTGAGAGCGTTGGGTCCTCTGGAGCTGAAAGCCGCCACAACGGGAGAAGGTTGAACCTCCAAATGGGTTCCTACGAAAGCAATCTTGGCGGTGGGATTTGCAGAAGAAGAAACGTAACTCTTAAGAATCTGACTCGATTTTTGGCCCAGCGATGCAGCAGGAAGAAGATGAGGGTCAGCAACTAACTCTTCCCCGTAAGCTTCATTGTTGGCCAAAATCATTCCAGCACCTCCCGCGAGCTTCACCACCAAACCCTTTTCCACTCTGGGATTTCCCCCTCTCTCGCATATCACAATCTTCCCTGAAACCTTCTCAGGATTCAGAGAATCTTGCAAGCAAAGATACCCAACAGAAGAGTTACTCGCGTTGCCGGCGTAAACGAGAGGAAGCGGAGAATCCGGCAAGGGTTTACCGCTATAAAGCGACGCTCCGGCGTATGTTTTTCCGTTTCCGAGCGTTATGTAAGCAGGGAAATCGCGGTCTAAAGTTCCTGCTCCCACCGTGGTTATCCACGGCGCCACGTTGGCTAGCGTTGACGAACTGGGCCCGCCGTTCCCCGCTGACATGGAAACTAAAATTCCGTGTGACGTGGCAGTGAAGGTTCCAATCGCGATAATGTCTCTGTAATACTCCATCAAGCTTCCCCCAATCGACATGGATAAAACATTCACGCCGTCTTCTATGGCCTTGTCGATCCCCGCGGCTATGTCGGAAGAAAAACACCCACCGCGCCAGCACACTTTGTAAACCGCCACGCGCGCTTGCGGCGCCATTCCACGCGCCGTGCCCGACGCCAGACCGAAGAAGCTAGCTTCGGGAACCACAGAGCCTGCCGCCGTGGTGAGCGTGTGACTCCCATGCCCCTCGTCGTCTCTCGCTGACTTCGACTCTGTACTTAAGTCAACAGGTCCAAGAGCGGCTTCGTAGCCTTTGGAGAAAAACCTGGCACCCACGAGTTTTCTGTTGCAGTGTGAGGAGTTCATGTTGCTGCCAACTTCGCACTCGCCTTTCCACGTGGCGGGTACCGGGCCCAGGCCCGTGTCGTCGAGGCTCTTCAGCTCGGGCCAGACGCCGGTGTCAAGGACTCCGATGATGACCTGGCTCTGTTGCTGGGACGCGGGTAAGAGCGTGGTGCTTTTGTCGAGTCCGAGGAACTGCGGTGTTCTTGTGGTGTGGAGTTTGTATCGAAGTTCTGGAGTGACCGAGAGGATTCCTGGTTGGTTGGCGAGTGTTTGTGCTTCTTGGGGTGTGAGCCTGGTGGAGAAGCCGTGAACCACGTGTTTGTAGGTGTAGAAAATCTCTGCGGTGGCTGATGCTGATTTGAGGGAGGAGTCGAACCAGTTGAGGTGGTCGGAGAAAGTTGAGGGCATGGTGGACTTGTCCATGTGGATTATGTAGGTCTTTTTGGCATGGCTTGGTGTTTGGTTTTCTTCTGCTTTGGTGTTGGTGCTGAGCAGCAGCAGAAGAAGAAGAATGGTTTGCACAGAGTTCAGAATTAGCGTCTTCATTGCTCTGTTTTGGTTGTGTTGGTTCTGATTCAGGGATTTGTGAGGTATTTATGGTTGAGTTGAAGATATGGTAACAGTTGAAGTTCAGCATATGGATAGAGATTGTTTCGCTGCCATAGGAATATAAGAGTTTATAAAATGAATAAGAAATGCTTTTCTTTTTCTGGTATCTCAATTTTTCCTTTTCCTTTCTCACCCTAGACAAAATACTCTGTTAGTCACTCACAGTTGATAAAATTGGTTAAGAAGATGCAGATTTCTTTGTACCTCTCTGTTTTTAGTCGTAGAATGTGTTACATTACATCTATCTTTTTCCTGTATTTTTTCCTTATATTCTGAAGCACTTAAAAATGTGGTATTATTTATTCTCCATAACGTTTTTGTTGAGACCTGCTTTTTTAGAAAAAGAAAAAGAAAAAGATTAAAAGAAAGAACTTAGTTGTTTCTTTATGAGGGAAAAACACACGTACATGGTGGTGGTGCAAAAGTCTGGACAGGTAAGGGGACAAAGAAGCTTTTTCGATGACGTCATCCTCGTAATCCTACTTTATTTTAAATTTTAAACAAAAAGGAATAGTTGAATTACTGTCAGCACAGTACTAAAATGAATTTCTGCATGATCTAAAATTCTCTTCCTTTTCTTAAGTGATCATACACAAATATTCTATTTTTTTATTCAAAATTTATCCAACATTAATAAAAAATAATTTAGAACGAATTAATTAAAAAAGTAAGAAAAATTATTAAGTGTTAGAAAAAAGTATGAAAATTGAAAGGTATACACAGAATTTTTCCGAAAAACAAATCTTTAAGTGAGGGGAATTCTTTTTAGTATCATTCTTTTGATAACAAAATTGAATTGGATTTTATTGTGAGTACATTTGTGTGTTAAGGCTTCGTTTTAAATTAATCCGTTTCAATCGAAATATTTTTTTAAATTAACCATATCAACCATTTAAACCTAATTTGTTAATTAAGCGTAATTGTTTTATGCATGTGTTATCTTTTATCATGTGAATGTATTAGATAACATTTTGAATAAACAATGAAATTCCATTAGCTTGATGAACTTCACAAGTCATAAGGTTCAAAATTTCTCACCTACTTTATAAGTATGTTTAGTGGAGAAGCAAATAAAATGTAATAAATGATTGTGTTTTATAAATTATTGAATTCGGGTACTCTCTTATGTATTATCAAATAAGGTTAAAAACTTTTGGACAAAGATATTCAATCAATGAGAATTCTCAAAACACAAGATTCTTTTTTTTGACAACTATGGTCAGGTCGGTAGTGTCAAATTCAGATTACGTCATTTTCATCTATTTAACTGCTGAAAGCATTTTCTACCAACAATCCACTCATTTTACACACAAAAAGAAGCTTTCTATATTTTGACAATATTTTAAAATAGCTTTTCTAATATCAAAATATATATTAATTCTCCAAGATCAGAAATAGTTTTTTAATTTAAAATTAAATATGATTTTTATTCTTCAAATTTAAGTAAAATTTGAAATTAGTTCCTTTTCGAAATTTTAGATCAATTTAGATCAATTTAGTCTTTCATTTTTAGAAATATGTAGATTTTATTCTTTTAATCAAATTTTGTTAAGTTTATCTGGCATTTCAAGCCTATTTCAGGTTGATATTTAAAATGTTTATACCTTTTAACACATTTTCTCTTTAATATTAGCTCAAATATTATTGTAAATCGCATTTGAAACGTCACATAAACTGAACAAAATTTTGGTTAAAAATACTAAATTCACATATTTTTAAAGATACTAAAATTCAGATTGGTCTAGAGTTTCGAATGGGAACTAATTACAAATTTTACTGAAACTTCAGAGACAAAAACATATTTAACTCTTTAATTTATAATAAGGAGAATCATCTTTATAACACTTAGTTAAGAGTGGAAGCACTCGATAGTTAAGAAGCACTCGACGCACATATTATATCTTATAAAACGACCATTATATATATATATATATATATATATATATATATATATATATATATTTCACACGATTTATATTATACGTAAAATTATAGCATATTATAATATAAAAAAGTATAATTATTAATAAGTGTAGTTATTAGATTGATAGATTTACTTAGGTGAATAAAACTTTTAAACAAACTTTCATATCAAGTTATTGTAATAAGGATTTGACATGTGTTTGGTTAAAGTTGAGAATGAACTTCTTCTTAATTAATGCTCATGTAAGTATAAATGAGAAACAAACCTGGTGTTTCTTATAGAAGAGAGAAAATTTTCTCTTGATATAGTACGTGGGAAAGTCAATTTTATTGAGATGTTCTGAAAAAATATTTTTAGTATTAGTATATTTCTTTTATAAATAATATAACATGAGAAATATACTTCTCAATTAATGTAATTGTATTTTATGAAGTTCAAGTCAAACTATATATAAAAAAAATAAAATTGTGAAAACTATATAAAACATTATCCATCTCATTTCCATCCTTTCTTTTAGTTATATATCACTTTAATAACTTTAGTTTGAGGTTTTTGTATATATATTAATTGTAAATACACAAATTTTAAATAATAACTAATTTATACATTAATTTACAAAATAAAAAGTTATTTATCACTAATTAATTAGAGACTAATTTAGTTATTAATTTATTTGATAATCAAAATCTTTGGTAGTTAATGGTAGTTAATATTTAGTAACCAATTAATAAACATTTTTTTTTGTGGTTAAAATCTTGGTCCCTAAATTTTAGAGACCAAATCTAGAAACAAATTATAATTTTTTTTATTCATAATATTGAATATTTTAATAATCAATAAATTTTATTTTGTAAATCGGTATCACCACAAACAATTTCTTGTCATTAAAATTAGTTGTTCATGAAGAATTTTATTGTAATAATAAATAACTAATCGGACATTAAAAACTAATAAATTTAGAATTTTTAAATTAAAATAACCATAGTGATGTAAGAATTGATTGATACATAATACTAATGTTGATGAGTCATTTATTGGAGATACAATAGAAGACACGAATTCACTTTATACAAGGAGTGACACTCTCTTTAATCCAAAATTATAAAAAAAAAATTATGGTTCTTCATATTCAACTTTACATACAAATTTTTACATAGTGTGGGATTTCGAATCATATTTAAATTTCTAATAAATTTAGACAAAAAAAAAAAAGATTGTAAAATAGAGAAAGCAGAAAAATGGTTTAATGGTTGAGAAAAGAGACGTATGAGAGAAAGATAGTCCAAGTTGTAAACTTGTTTGTTGTTCTTTATGAAGGCAATTAGCTGGAGAGGACCTACTTCTTATTAATGCTAAACACGTAAGTTAAGCAATCTCCTATCTATACTTAATGTTTTGATTAAACAATTTCACACTTTTGACTACTCAAGCACTTCACCAATAATTCATATACCCAAATTATAATCAACTTTACTCATTCATTCACACTTCAACATTCCATCCTTTGGCTCCCTAATTACAGCGACAAACAATAAGGTACAATAAATGTCCCTCGTATGCTTCACAAAAACCTAAAGTTAATTTCTTGTTCGTATCAATGTCATTCGAGTACTAATTCAATGTGTAGTTTTATTCTAAACTAAGTTGTAAAATATATAGTCCAATGGAATGCGTTTTCAATAAAAATCATTTTCAGTTTGGAATCCTAAAATATGAGTGAGCTTTTGCCTTACTTTAATTTAGATTTATATATGTGTTATATCTCTTAAATTTCTTGGATATTGGACTCCCTTCTTATGTGGAGAAAAAGTCAAAAAGTTGACAAGTTCATGTCTCACTTAACTTAGTGGAGAGAAGTCAGAGAATAAAAGAAAGACAGAAAATCTAGAGTCAGGCTCTGTTCACATGGAGAGATGGATTTAGGAGAAAGTGTGAAGATGAATTTGCGTAGATTTGAATGGATGGATATCTGTGTTTCTTTGTGTGGATTTAGAGGATAAAGTGAGTGAATTTGAAGATAAATTTTATAAAAGTTAGTGAATGATTTGAATTATTGGTAGATAAAATAAAAAGTTATAATAGGTAACATTTCAAAATTATTAAAATGTTCTTGCTAGAAAAAATATATAAAATAATTTTTAGATTAGTTAAAAATATTAAATTTAAAAAAAATATATTATTTAATAAATTTTAATAAAAAATTAATAAAAAGTAAATTACATTAAATTATTATTATTATTTTCATAATAATTACTATTATTTAAAACTATTAATAATAATAATAATTATATACATTATTTTTATTATATTTAATTACTATACATATTAATTAATTATTATTATTATTATATATTATTAATTATTATATTATTATTATTAGTTATTATAAATATATATTATTAAATTTAATAATAATTATTATATATATATATATATATAATAATTCTCTCTCTCACTCTTGAGTTCACCCCCCTTTTTTCCTTAATCCCTTATGTATATATAGAGTCCTTCAGTCTTTAAACTGCTATTTTAATGCCAGATCTTTAGCTAACAAACCTACTTACTTTTCCACTATTCTCTCTTGAAATCTCGCATGTGGGTGGTTATTCCTAAAATCCAGTGATATTTGCTCGTCACCTCGACCACCTCGGCCCAAGTGCTCGTTACCTCGGCCACCTCGGCCCAAGTGCTCATTACCTCGGCCACCTCGGTCCAAATGCTCGTCACCTCGGCCACCTCGGTCCAAATGCTCGTCACCTCGGCCTATGACTAAAACTCATTATTTTATGAAAAATATTTATCAAGTCAGAATCCTGATGAACACGTTGAGGTCGGCCATTCCCTGGACGGTACATAGTCCTCCAACCTTGAGTCCTCAACTTGCTGGGATGAAAGGTTGTCATAAACCGTCCACATATTCTAGTATAGGACAAGTAAATATATAACATGATAAAGTTGAGGTCGGTCCGAAGGAGACCTCGACATAAAATAAGTAAAATGATCAAGCTGAGGTCGGCCTAAGGGAGACCTCACCATATGAGGTCGGCCTAAGGGAGACCTCACCATATGAGGTCGACCCAAGGGAGACCTCAACATAAGATAAGTAAAATGATTAAGTTGAGGTCAGCTTGAAGGAACCTTAAAAGAACACAAGTAAGATGATCAACCTGAGGTCGGCCCAAGGGAGACCTCGAGATAGAAATGATTAAACTGAGGTCAGCCTGAGGGAAACCTAAGCATAAGACAAGTAATATATAAAATGATCGAGCTGAGGTCAGCCTTAGGGAGACCTCAACATAAGATAAGTAAAATAAAATGATTAAGTTGAGTTCTCAGCGTACTGACACAAGTAAGATAAAATGATTAAGTTGAGTTCTCAGCGTACTGAGGTATTCTCTCGCTCGTAGCGAGGTCAAATCAAGTTGAATCCTCAGCGTACTGGGGTATTCTCTCGCTCGTAGCGAGGTCGGATTCGAGTTGAGTCCTCAGCGTACTGAGGTATTCTCTCGCTCGTAGCGAGGTCGGATCAAGTTGAGTCCTCAGCGTACTGAGGTATTCTCTCGCTCGTAGCGAGGTCGGATCTGAGTTGAGTCCTCAGCGTACTGAGGTATTCTCTCGCTCGTAGCGAGGTCGAACCGAGGAGAGCCCTCAACGTACTGAGGCTTCAACTCGCTCGTAGCGAGGTCAGACCGAGGAGAGCTCTCAGCGTACTAAGGCTTCAACTCGCTCGTAGCGAGGTCGGTTAGGTCGGCCAGCTCTTAGCGTACTGAGGCTTCAACTCGCTCGTAGCGAGATCGGATCGAGGAGAGCTCTCAGCGTAGTGAGGCTTAAACTCGCTCGTAGCGAGGTCGGACCGAGGAGAGCTCTCAGCGTACTGAGGCTTCAACTCGCTCGTAGCGAGATCGGTCAGGTCGGCCAGCTCTCAGCGTACTGAGGCTTCAACTCGCTCGTAGCGAGGTCGGACCGAGGAGAGCTCTCAGCGTACTGAGGCTTAACCTCGCTTGTAGCGAGGTCGATCAGGTCGGCCAGCTCTCAGTGTACTGAGGCTTCAACTTGCTCGTGGCGAGGTCGGTCCAGAGCCTACCTCTCTGTCTAGCATTGTGCTTGTCGGGGAGATTTTAGGCTGACTGATGTCGAACCCCTTCTTGCTCGAGGTCGGCCTAGAGCTCACCTCTCCATTCAGTTTCGTCAAGACTGCCACCGCTAAAACCTCATCAGAGATCATCACGAGCCCTTGTCGTCGAGAATCAAAAGACCTTTGTCGTCTCTTCTACGTTGCCAACTCCGCCGTAGATGCTTTTCGTGGAGTACTTTATCATCGTGATTTTTTTTACGTTATTGTGGTTGGGACCTCGTTTTACCGGGCCCCACGGTGGGCGTCAATGTTCCGGTCTAGGAATGATGGCCAAACCAGAACAATAATTCTCTCTCTCACTCCTGAGTTCACCCCCCTTTTTTCCTTAATCCCTTATGTATATATAGAGTCCTTCAGTCTTTAAACTGCTATTTTAATGCCAGATCTTTAGCTAACCAACCTACCCACTTCTCCACTATTCTCTCCTGAAATCTCGCATGTGGGTGGTTATTCCTAAAATCCAGTGATATTTGCTCGTCACCTCGACCACCTCGGCCTAGAGATGTCAAAATGGGCCGGGCCCGACGGGCCGGCCCGCCAGCCCGACCAAAAAAGTATGGGCCGGGTCACAAAATTCAGCCCGCCAACCCGAGACAGCCCGGCCCGTCAAGCCCGATAACCCGTCGGGCCAGCCCGCGGGCCAAAACGGGCCAGCCCGCGGGCCAAACGACTTACTAATAATAAAAAAAAACACGTGCAGTGCCAGTGTGCAGCGTTTTGGGAAACCAGAAAAGACTCTTTTCTTCTCTTCTCCTCCACTCCACTCCACTCCACCCGCGGCCAAACATCACACTCTCTTCTCTTCTCCTCCACTCCACTCCTCTCCACTCCACTCCACTCCTCTCCACTCCACTCCACCCGCGTTTTGGGAAACCAGAAACCACCCACTTTTCTTTCTCCTCCACACCCACGTCGCTGGCGAGGAAAGACGAAGGCAGAGTGCAGTGCA
>Ga0214542_1005181_pt1 | contig 25078 bp, 9 predicted proteins | sample CNSS1metaG_FD_160096 | JGI IMG/M metagenome (GOLD analysis project Ga0214542, IMG submission 160096) | Root nodule microbial communities from cowpea collected in UCLA plant growth center, Los Angeles, California, USA - CNSS1 | ecosystem: Host-associated > Plants > Roots > Nodule | place: USA...
CTGCGTTTCTGGGAGAATGAAAGTGAGAGTGGGATTAGGGCAGACCTTAGGACCTTATACGTTGGGCCGGCCTTAGGCCCACTAACTTTAGGGCAGAAAAGTTAACAGATTTAAATGGGCCTTACATGAAAAAATATATAAAGTCTAGAAAAATTAGAAAATAGAAAAATTGTTTAACTAATACTTTTATATAACAATTACTTAACACTCTTGTGAACCTACGGTAAGATTAAGTACTACCATAAGTATATATCTAAATTTATGAAAATACGAACATAGACAAGTTTAATTAATATATCAACAAAATATATTGAAGAATGAATGTAAGTCGATTTCTCTCAAGTTCAAAGTCTTTGGACGTTAAATAAGTAATAAGATTTACAACAAGAAAGAACATTACCAAGATTGCCAAAAGAACATTACCAAGATTGCCAAAGTAAACTTTTGGTATGTCAAAAAGATGTTTGGTTGGATGAGAAGGGAGTTTTTTCTTAGTGATCATGAAAAGTGCAACAATAATGCTCCTATACTCAATTTCAGTATTACTACGAGATACAACTTTATGTTTGTGTAATGCCCATGATATAATGTATGAGCCAATGTAGACAGAATAATAAGTTGTTGATTTTCAGTCATCAAGATCATAACCTTAGATTGAATCACTATAACCAATACAAAGGATTTTGAATAGTTACAAAGAAGAAGACCACGATGCAAGGTGCCAACAAGTCATCGAAGAATTCTATTCACTACCTTCCAGTGATGCTAATTGATGCATGTATTTACAAACTTTGTTTACAAAGTATGTTATCTTAGGCCAAGTAATGGTAACATATTGAAAGACATTAATTATGGATCTGTAAAAGGCTGGATAATGAAAGACAATTGAACCATCTTGAGTGAGAAGCAAATATGACATCATGGGAGGTAGTTGTGACTTCGCGCCAAGCATGGTATCCTTGTGTAGAATATCTTTGATATATTTGGTCTCAAAGAGGTGTTAATTGTCGTTCCTATTCTAGAAAACTTTGATGCCAAGAAAATAATGTAAAGGGCCTAGATATTTTCTAATGCAAAATGTTTATGCAATAATGAAATAAGAGATAAAATATGATGAGAAGGACTACAAGCTATGATAATATCATCTACATAAATTAGAGCAAATGTAGTAAAATTATCACCACATTTAGGGAAGAGTGAATGATAATTTTTGGTTGTCCATGTCAAAAAGAGTTTAACTTAGTTTTTGAAACCAGGAACAGGAAGTCGGTTTAAGACCATAAACAACTTTGTGTAGCTTACAAACATGATTTTGATTGTGTGAGATGAAATTGGAAGGTTGTTGCACATACACAATGTCTTATAATTCATCGTGGATAAAATGTAATTTATGCAAGTTTGATGAATCAATCACTTCGAAGATATGACCTTAATAAAAATAATATAGACAATATTTGATCAAAGGATTGAAAATCTCGATGTATATTGCTTCCTTGAGTGTGGTAGGTTCAATGTAAAGAGAGGAAGAATTGACAACAAAAGTCTTTGGTTTAAAAATACATGTTTTAGCTTGTATAATCATAAGATGATTATTGTTTACCCATGGTAGGAAAGTAGCATTTGTGTCATCTGTAAGGTTGTGTCATAGTAGCACTTTGTTATTGTAGGGTTGTTGCCATATTTTTATTGGTCCTGCTAGATTGGGCATATTTTTCAATAAAGGACGAGTAAGTAGCTTGCTATTTAATAAGTCCTAACAAAATTAACGTAGTTAGATTAAAATATGACTATATTCATTCATTTTTAATGTTTAGGGACCAACATGTATATTAAAGTTTGGGACAAAGACAAATTTTAATTTTGCATTCAAATTTAGGGACTAAAACATATTTAACCAAAATTTTAATTATCTATTTATTTACGGATGAGGTATCCCATTCCTAATTGTTGCCTATTGTTAGTGATTTTTATTTTAATATTTGTAATCAAACTAAAATTATTAATAAAAAACTCAATAAAATAGTTTATAATTTGAATTTATATATTTAAATTCGTTATTTAAATTATGAAATTATATTTCTTTTTTAAAAATTGCTTTTTTTAAACTTATATTTTGTAGGGCAACTTATTTAAAATATTTAAAAAAAAACAAAATTATTTGCACTATTTTTTTCTATACAATTCTATTTGATTTACAAATTAATGTCAAAATTTTATTTCAATTTATACTTCAATTTCTTTTTTATAAATACCAAGAGGGCAAAACTTTTATAATAGTAAAGTACTTCCGAATTAAACTCATTGCCATCCTTGTCTAAGAGTGTGAACCCTAATATATACCTTTCTTATGTATATTCTAATACTCCTCTTCTTTACTATTAACTGTATATTGTAATTTGTTCTTTCTTTGTTACATATTCACCAACATTTTTGTTTGTTGCATTTTTCCCACTTTTTTTAATCCATAAAATATTGTCTCACACTCAACCCATTTATCATGTATGTGGAATTGAAGAATTGTGATTTGCTTTAATTTAATTTGTCATGTTCGTAATACCATAAAACCATTTTCATGTTACAAAGAAACAAAAAAAAATAAAAATAATAATAATCCAATTAGAAGTTAACATGTTCTCACACCTTTATTCGGAGTGCAAATCTAGGAATTAAAACGGCTCTAATTTCTTTCCCTAACTAGTTTCAATAACTATCTTTATTAAAAAAACCTTGCATTTAATGTTATCTCAATTATATAGTATATATAGTTAATGATCATTCAATTCTACAGCACCAAACCATAACACTAATTTTTGTCCTTATTTACCAACTGGGCCAACCTTGTTACTGTATATTACCATAAATTATCATTTTTCCTGTTTAGAAGAGTGATGAAAAGAGTATATAAAATTAAAAAATGTTGCTTAGAATAGTGATAAACATGAACATAAAAGTTTGTTTAGAACTTGATTGTTGGTGAGTTGTGATGGTTGTGTTTATGTGAGAAAATAAGAAGGGAAGTTTTAACCCAAAATGGTGAAAAGAGAATGAAATAGTGAGATGGTGAAAGGAAAATTGTTTGCTTCATTTGAGGGCAAAGATGGAGAGTGATGAAAGTAGAGAAAGCAAATTTTGCTGGCTACCATTTTTGGCTATGATCACTTATTAGGTGTTAAAAGTGAAGGAAAAATAAAAAATAAAAAAATAGAGAGAGAAAGAGGGTCCACTATGGTAATGGTATCAATGATTGACAATGGAGTGATTAAAAATTCCCAATTGAATTGCATTTGAAAATTGGACAAAAATATATTACATGATGATATATGGTGGTGGGTAGGTGCATCTTAACATAGGAGAAGCAAGATACCCTCATTCATTTTAGAATTTTATTACATTTCTTTCTCATTAGTTAAATGAGAAAAAAATAATCTTTTTATTTAATACTATCTTTGTGAAACATTGGGAAACTTGATAAAAAGAAGGTAAGAGAAAATAATATTAGTTTTTTTTTTTATTTTATAAATGATCATTAAATATGTGAGAAAAATATTAATTTAGTCTTTAAAGATTGATATCATCTATCTTTAGTGGTCATACTTAATTATAAGAACAAGTACTATCCAAGTCTTATTGTCAGATCCACGTTTCTTAGGTTTTATCTTATTGAGAACAAAGTAAGAAAAAAATCAGTGTTATTACTAATTAAAGAGAGTGTATTTGTTATATGTGTATGAGAAAAGATCGGTGTACGTGTGAAAAAAAAAATTTAGTAACTTTGAATAAAAATTACATTTAAAGTTATATTTATTTTGAATATATTTATTCTGGTACATTCAATAAGTCTCATATCGTTTAGAAGTCAGGATCAAACGCAGTTTAAATATTTCTTTTTTACTTCTACTATTCAAGACATATTTTAAAGAAAAAACCGTAACGAAACTCAACCCTCTAAAGCAGACGACACCTTTGAAACATCATGGTTGTTTCTAACGATGCTGCCGAACTAATTTGGTTCGGGTATCCCTCCATCTGATAAACAGATTTGAGTCAGATCGGAACAGTTTAGTCTTTCAATTATCATATACATATACTTTAGAGAAGAGAGTATATTTAAATCCAACAAGAATAGTATTGAGAATACTTTTTTTGTTTCTGGTTAATATAATTTTATTCTTCCAAAACTTAGATTGAAACAAATATATTTGAGTTAAAAAAAAAAATAGTGTTGAGAATGAAGTGTTTTTTTTTTCCTTTATCTACTTAATATGGTTGGATTCTCCACAATCACGAGTTAAACAAAAACTCTTCGGTTAACTTGTTTAGGATAAAACAAAGATAGAATAACATAGATGTTGTTAGTGTTGTTTACCAAGAAAAAATTGAAGTTTCATTTAGGCAAATACATAACGAAATTCAAAATTTGATTGATGGACAATCAAAATATACGTTTCATTTAAGATCTTCAAACATACATTAAGGAATGTATTAATACTTCCTAGTATAACTTTGAAAATATACTTATCGCATATATTAATTACCCATTGTTTATTTAAATTAAAATAATATCCTTAAGGCGTGAAAAATTGATTAAGGTTACTGGAAAAATATTTAATGCATATATAGTTAGCTTTATGAAATGATAATTTTCCCCTCTAAAACCCTTTATTTAGTAAGCTAGTAGAATGGAGGAAATAATATTTCACTTTTACCTAACAGGCACGGAAAAAGAAGCATTGAATAGGTGATGCTAACTTCGTAAAGTTGTTCATAAAAATCTGGGCAAAAAGTTCGGTTTCTTTTTTTATTCTTTCTTCGTAGAAATCTCCCATGGTTACAAACATTTTATCAATTCACGTATGACTTAGCCATTTTTGCAAACTAATTTGTATCTCTTATACTTAAAATGAGAAGCGAAAAGGTTAGACTTAAATATATTTTTAATCTCAAAACTTTATTTTGAATTTAGATTTCATTTCTATCTCGAATTTTGATATAATTTAGTTTTTAAATTATAAAAATAATAAATATAGACATTTTAATGTAATTGGTAAACTTTTTTGATGCACACAGAGTTTAGATACTAAAAACATATTTCTTCATCCTTAAATTATTAAAAAAAAGTTTAATTAGTTGGATGGTACCTATTTTTGAAAAGATGTGTCAATTAGGTCATTTTTAGAAGAAAAAAAAATATTAACGCCGTTAACAGTATTGATATATAAAATAACTTACAAATTTTAGTATTGATATTTATATTAAAATTTACTAGTAAAAGTCATGAATAAAGTTAACGGCGTTAATAATTTATTTTTTTCTGAAAAGAACATAATTGAGATACTTTTTCAAAAGTTGGGACTTGATTGACATATTTTTAGAAACGGGTATTGTTAGAACTCTCACATCAATTAGAGATAAGACAATTTTATACTAAGTGGGGGTGCAAACCTCACCTTACAAGCCAATTTTGTGGGGTTGAGTTAGGTTTAAACTCCACTTCCTAACATGGTATTAGAGTCTGGTTAGAGTCTATCCTAGCGAATTTTCTTAGACATTTTGTTCCACTCGTTATCGGGCTGCTAATGGACCACCCATTTCTAGACCCATACATGAGAGATGTATAGACCTTGGTGTGAGGGGTGTGTGTTGGAAGTCTCACATCGACTAGAGATAAGACAATTTCATACTAAGTGGTGTGCAAATATCACCTTATAAGCTGGTTTTTGTGGGGTTGAGTTAGGCTTAAAATCCACTTTCTAACAAATACTAAACTAAAACATATGAACAAAAGTGAGTATCATCCGACTAATTAAACCTAAAATGAATTATGTTTTGTTTTTGAATTAAATTATAAAACATTTAATCCATACATTTTATTTTATGAAAGTCATATATAACATCTTTCCAACAAATAGAATATAGAGTGTTTTTCACACAACAAACCAACTTTCGCAACAGACTATATTAAAAATTTTATATGTCACTTATTTAAAAGAATATTTTATCCGACTTTCATGAAGTACATAAATAAAAAAATTAATATATATATATATATATATATATATATATATATATATATATTTATCGACAATGTAAGATATTAGTATTATGTCGATCAAACATAAATTCATATAATTTTAGTTACGAATAAAACAAAAAATTTATAATAATTTTGAGATAAAAAAATATATTAACTTCTTTTATTATCACTGTTTTTAATGATCACTTATTTCATAGTTTATTTATAAACTCTAAACTAGTTATACCTAATATTTTCTAGGAATAATGAATTTTGCAAAACAATAATCGTGGAGTGAAATTCTATTAAAAGTTGTGCATCTTTTGGTCAATTACAACTCTTACATTTAAATTTATGTGAATAGTCTTCTAGATTCTGTATGATCAAGCAAAACCCAATCTTATATGTTTCTCATTTACTAAATACATAAAATAGTTAGACATTGGTCCAACCATACAATATCAAAGTTGACTAATGTTAAAATAATGTCACCTTAGTATTCATGTTATGTTATATCAATTATTAGTTTTGTTTTGACTAGTTACACTACTCCATTGTTGTCTACTTTTTTTCATTAAAATTTGAATACAAAGTATAACACTCAACTAGTTTAATGATTTTGGTTCCATGCAACACTTGTAGAAGAGAATTAGTGCACCACAATGATGAAACACTTAAATTTAGACATGCCAAATTTGTTAGTAGCTATATTAAGAGAGATTGTCCTTGCACACATTACAAGATGTTGGATAAAGAGTGTAGGTATTAACAATCTCATTCCTTTTGTAAAACATAGAAGCACATAAAAGATGCATTGGAGTGATGAAAAGAGAAAGAAAAAGGCGCAATTCATGGATAAAAGGGGAAAAAGAAGGAAGAAAGGTGAAAAGGTTGACACAAAAAGTTAAGTTAATTTGCAATGTAATCTCATTTAATGAATAGGTAGTTGAGTTCATATTCTCTGCTGTTTGTTTTTTTGCTATCCTCTGTTGAGCATTAAAAATACACTATATTGGTATTTTAAATATCTTTTTAATATATTTTAAAATGTCAAAATTAGTGGTAATCGGTGTATTATGAATACACAGTAGAGGAACAACACACAAAAAATCCAACAGAAAATCTAAATTCGTAGTAGCATGATAAGAAGAAGTGGGTCCATGATGATGATGAGAAAGGGGTGACGGTGAATGATAATTTTTGGTTGATGGGGAACAAAAGAGAGAAAGGTAAAAGAGGAGGTGGTGGTGGTGAAGGTGGCAAAGAGGGTGGTGGGTGTGGTGGTTGTGTCTCATTATGGAACTTTAGACAAACATGTGATGCATTTAATTATTTCCCCATGCTTCTCATTCATGTGGTCCCTTCTCTCTATTTTCCTTACATAAATTTATCTTTCAACTTTTTTCTTTCTTTCTTTTTCGTGTTTTTTTGGGCATTTATTTCACTTCTTTACTTTTAATTTTTTCTTTCATGTTTACATTTTTTAAATTAAAGAAAAGTGTTTGAGAATCCATTGAGTTCGTTCATATTTCAGATGTTGGCTTTTTGGGCCAATATGGAGGTACAGAAAGAAATTTCAGAAGAAGAGACTCACCGTTATGGCCCAATGCAGAAATTTGGAAGAAAAGTTAGGATATGCTATTCAAACCTCCTATCCTGTTACAATTATTGCACTACCCCCGTCCTTTATTTATTTATTTTTTAGTTCTGCAATTTCTTTTCCTTATTTTTATTCTCTGACATTTTTGTTTTTCATTTTTCGTCATTTTACTAGTGCAACACCTTTTTTGTTGATGTGATGCCATTGACATGACATTGTACTAATGCATGTACTAATGTACTAATATGACACATTTTAACATTTTTAATGAACTAAGACAAAAGAGCTAAAATATGAAAAAGTTGAAACTTAAACAAAAATTACTTAATTAACTCTTTTTTTTCTGTTAGCATGTGAATATTATTTTAATTTTTTAATATTTAGACAATATAGTTAGTATAAATAGTACATATTATATATAAGATATTACTATTGAATTTTCGAGTTGGTAATCTCAAAACCCTAAATTATTATATATTTATATATTATATTTGTTGAGAATTCAATCATAATTTTAAATTTTACAAGTATCATTGATATTGTTTCTTTTTAATGAATTTCTTCTAAGATAATTTAAGATTATATTCAAAATTAGTTAAAAAGTTATCTAAAAGATAACAAGACTAATTAGAAGCTGAAAATTTTGGTGGTAAATGAGAGTAAAAATTTAATAATTTTCTGGTAAATGAGAATTAAAATTTAATAGTTGGTAATTGAAAGATGATAAACAAAGTTATTAAATTTTAAGATTTGTAGTTAAAATTACTACAACCGAAAAATATGAAATACCAAGAAATAGATATGTTAATATGAGATATGTTAATATGATATTTAAATAAATTTTAAGTAATTGAGTATTTAAATTTTTTATTAATAATTTTAATTTTTATTTACAGATTAATCACTTTGATTATATTTTATGACATTGTATAATATTATTCATCTTATATTGTATTTTATTTTATTTTTTGATTAATTTAAAATAAAAAGGTATTTTTGTAAATATTACCCTCATTATAGATGGAAGATTGTGATAATTAATAGAATGATTATTAGAGATGTCAAAATAGGTTTCAATCTGTGAGCTAATTCGGTTCATCACGAGTTCAAACTGGGTTGGATCGAGAAAAATTCAGGTTTTTCAAAATTGGGTTGAACTCAACCTGACTCAATTAACTCACCGACATTTTTTTTACAATTTTTTTAAATTTTTTTATAATTATTTACTACTCCTAATTATATAGGTTCATAAATTCATATTTTTAAATGCTAGAATGTTGCTTAATAACATTTGAATAGTTTGAATGTTTAATTAATTTGATTGTCAAGTTATATAGGTTAATACTTTAATCTTTAATTATAATCTTTATAGGAAATTACTCAAGCAACTGTCTTATAAACAAATTTTTCTAAATTAGCATGACAAAAATGTGTAATTTTTTCATTTATATTTTGTTGAATATTATGATAGAAAATGTGTAATATTAAACATGTTTTCTTGGACTACATGAACACTTTATTGGAAACAATTCATTATATATTGGTGGTAAGCATGATGAAAACATTAGTTCTTGATTTTACTATGATTGTCATCTCATATGTTGCTTAAAAAATTATTTAAATATTTGAATACTTAAAAATAAATAAACAAATAATTTTTTTGTGTGGCTTGGTGAGCCAACCCACTTAACCCATCAACTCCTGGTGGGTTGAGCCGGGTAGCAAAATCTCTAGCTGACCATAAAATGAGCTGGGTTGGGCTCACTCATTTTAACCCGGCTCATAGTGAGCCAAACCGTGTGAGCATGATTGACTCACTTTGACATGTCTAATTATTAAGAATGTAAAAAAAAATCATATTGGTGGATATTTGTTGGTGAAATGTATTATGAATAATAAATGGATATATTAAACAGTAAAAATTGTATTTTGATATAAAATTTTTGTTTGTTAGAAAGAAAGTTTTGGATTTTCAGATTCGGACAGAGCATACTGCTACAAAATATATGTTAGAAGATCCACTCACTAAAGGTTTATCTATTGGAGTTTTTCAAAATTATGAAACTCATAGGGATGTGGCTAAGTCTTTTGATGTACTGGGTTAGTGGAAGTATGAAGTTTATACTTTATATTATTATGGCTTTGTAAATTTATCATTTATCAATGACGTTAGTTTCATTACATCTCTTCTAATATATACAAATTATGAACCATTTTGGGATCACATATTTATTATATTTTGGTTTTATTTTATTTATTATCCAATATTTTTGAAATCTAAGTGTATGGTATGTATCCCTATCATATATTATCTTTGTGATTCATGCTTATATTTTTTTATTGGTATTTGTGCTTAAGTTGTAATTGATATAATTAATGTTATCCAAGTGGGAGATTGTTGTATTTTATATAATTTTACTATATAAAATTATTATTCTCCATTTTTTTATTATTGTGGATTAACATTAATCAATAAATAATATTATTTGTTAGTATCTATTATATAGTACATGGTTATTAATTTTATGGATAATACATATTGGGTTTCTGATGAACGGTCCATGATGGGGTGGATTGTTCAAATGAACGGTTTGTGATAGATTTAAATATTCAGTAACTTGTTAAGAGGTCCCTGGTATCTAATGATAAGGATATAAAACCAAACAAATATCAATTAATCAGTTTTTATATAACGTAAGTATAAATTATACTTAAATACACGTCGTTTCAGAATAACTTACCAAAAAGAGAGTAGTATCCCCTCATATAGTTCAAGAAGGAGAGATGATTTTCAAGTACCAATTTTTCACCTTTATTTCCAATGATCCAATAATAAGATACGCTTCCACATTCTGCTCTTGGAATATTGGGAACTGATCAATTAATTTAGGGTTTAATGCTCTTTATGATCGACCTTTCTTATACATGTTGCAATTGTTGTAGCACTAGGTTGGTGGAAAATTTAGGTCTCGAAATCAAACCCCATTCAAAACCTTACAAACTTTAATGGCTTAATGAAGGAGGGGATTTGAATGTGGACCAACAAGTGGAGGTCAAGCTCTCCATAGGGAACTATGAGGATAAAATGCTTTGGGACATGATTTCTATGGAAGCTTGTCACATTCTCTTAGGTATCCCTTGACAAATTGATAAGAAAATTATGCACAATAGTCTTACTAATGAGATTACTCTCCACAACAAGGAAAATAAGTTTGTTCTTCACATCTATCACCTTCCAAAGTGTTTGAGGATCAATTGCAAATGAGGAAACTAAGAGATGAAGAGAGAAATGAAGAGAGCATGAACAAAGAGTTAGGGGAGCAAGCTCCCAACACACACATTCACGAAGAGGGGGAAAGTAGGGCTCTTTCCAAGGTCACTTAAAAGGAGAAGAATTTATCTAAGAAAACTATCCTTTGTGAGCAACCTTTCTACCTCATCTTTTGTAAATGAGCACTTTCATGCATCACCCCCACCTTCATTACCTCCACCACCATTAAACCCACCAACAACAACACTCATGGTGATAGGAGTTTTAGTGCGATGGTGGTGAATGTGATTTTAGTGTGGTGGTGTGGTTGTGTTGGTGGTTGCAGGGCGGTGGTGGTGGTGATGGTTAGTTTGGTGGTGGCAATGGATTTAGTGTGGTGGTGGTGGTTGTCGAGTGGTAGTGGTGGTGGTGGTGGCAGCAACAATGATGGTGGTAATGGTGGTGGCAGCGACAATGATGGTGGTAGCGGTTACAGTATTGAAGGGTAATGAAGTGGAGGGTGGAACTAAACTGAATAAATTTAACTAAAATAGGGAGTTATTTGAACAAAACACAAACATTCATAATTAAAGCAGTCCATGTAAGCTGATTAATGTTAGCCAGTTCACTTTGTCATTATCAATTTAAATGGCATCAACGAAAAAGACGAAATTGAACATAATTTAACAAATTAGAGACCAAATTGAATGCACAAAAAAACGAGAAACTAAATTGAACAAACTGAATCAAAATAGGGAACAAAATAGTATTTAAACCATGATAAAAAAATCTTGTTTTGTGTAAATTGAGGTAGACAACTTACAAAGATAAGATTGACTTTAAAGTCTGGTATAAATGAGAAGGTTGAAAATCATCCAATTATTCCTAAAGACTCTTTATCATAGCAAAATACTGAGAAACAATAATCATTGTTCCTTGTTGCGAAGAAAAAATAGCTTTCTTTAACCGAAAGACTCGAGGACCATTGTTTTGCCGATATCTTGAATTTAAATCTTCCGATGGGAAACAATAGTGAAACAGTAGATGATACTCGTATCTTTGGTGACTAAATTGAGAAGCCAAGATTGCATGATGTTATCATTTCTTTTCCACAGGATGCAGAAGGTACTTTGAAAAACTTATACCATATTACAGATATCAAAAACATGAGAAAGAGAAAGAGATTTAAAAAGTGAAATTTATGATAATAGAATGTTTAAACATAACAAGCACAAACATAAAGGAAAATAGAAAGTAAATATTTTAGTTTTTTATATATTTAAATTTATTCCTTATAACATCTTAAATCTTACTCCAAAAGTTTTTAAATGTAACTAATTAGCAGTAATTTTTAACATTAATTTAAAATTATTGTCACTAAGTGTAAATATTAACACCATTAAATCAAATTAAGATGTAGAAACAATTGCATCAATTTAAAAAACTTAGAAAACAAATTGCATTAACTTTAAAATTAAGGAATCAAATGAGCCTTTGTTAATAGTGAAAACATTAAAAAAATAAAAAGTAAAAATAAAAATAAAAATATTAAGCCTTATATAATATAAATAATTAAGTTAGTCCAAGAGGTTGTTTGGTACACCGAAATTTTTTTATACGTGCAAATCATGATTCTTATAAATCACAAATCCTCGAGAATTATAATTCCTACAACTCTAAACTTTTCTGTTGTTGTTTTCTTTGGTTAGCAAATAATATGGTTTAAAATGTTTACATAATTTTTCTATAAATCAATTAGTATAATATGCTATTTTTACCAAAATATCAATTTGTTAATATGTTAACTCATTTAATAAGAGTAAAACAAAATTTTGAGATAAAATGTTTATATTAAATGTTAGTTTTTCAAATAAGGTAACATCTCACTACCTCTAAAATCTATCTATCATTTGTTATTATACAAAGAATAATATAAATGATTTAAAATATTACCACCTTGTATTTATTTAATTTTTATTTCATAATATAATTATGAAAAACCGTGATTCTTTTGATAATGTTATTTTATAAAAGGGAAATCTAATGCTAAACATACTTTTCAAATCTCATATTCTAGAAAACTAAAAATTCTCCTAAAATGAAAATTACCCTTTATTCCGAACCCTTAATTCGTTTTAATTTAATAACTTAAAACATGTCACTTTTAGATCTACTCAATTAAATCTTAATATAAAAAAAATAATTAAAGAGTTATTCTTGATATTTGTCCTTTCCTTTAGTCTATATACACACAAGTATAAAAGTTAGAAGAATGTAATCAATTGGCCTAAAGGATGCAATAATTTTTTTTATCTCTATGTCACTAATTACTACTTACCACAAAAGCAAAACTAGAACATGCAACTAATACAATTCATTGCATGAATGATCTATGCAATAACATAAATATACTAAAAAAATATTAAATAAAAACTAATTTAGAAATAAAAAATAATTAGTCATGATATTGACTAATTTAGACATTATTTTATAAATTAAAAATTATTTTTATTTAAAATAATTTTTTTTTTGTTAATAAAAATGTATAGTTAAAGACATAATAATTAATGTTAAAAAAATCTAATTCATAAATCAATTATAAATATTTATTAATAATAGAGATTATTCTAAATACTAATAATTTTTAGTCTGTAAGACAATACTTAATTTAATCAATATAATGACTAATTATTATTATTTTTAAAATTAGTTATTATTTAATGAGTTTTTTGGTAGGAATATTTATATAGTGTTATCACCACTCAATTTCATTACACACATAAGTATTATTCTTTTTAATATAAATAAATAAAAGATATATATATATATATATATATATATATATATATATATATATATATATGTATATATATATGATATGTTAAAGAAACCTTATATCAATAATGAATCAAAAGAAACCCTAACCTCTCTAAAATAACCCTCATTATATTTCATCTATATATTGTTTAACAATTAAACTGATTTTGAAGTTTAGTAAGTACTTTTAAAAGTTCCTTTCTTTTTCTTCTTCTTGTTAATGGAGGTTTTTGAAGTGGAAGACAATGAAAGAGCTTCTTCCATGGAGAGACAAAGTCTTTTAGAGGAATCTTGTTGTTGCTGAGAGTGGCTGAGTGCCTAAATCAATGATTGGTTTGGTGAAGTGTGTTTTTATTGGAAACCCTAAATTGAATATTGTTGGGGTTTTCATTCTTAAACAGTAATAATTTATGTTGTTGTGTGTCACTTGAAAAAGGCTTTTGAATTGTTGGGCAAAATAGAGTTTTCTTTGATTTGGTCTAAAAAGAAAATATTTAAAATATTTCAAGAAAGATTATTAGAATTTTCATGGTTAATATTTAATTAATTAAAGTACGTAGTTGTTAGCCACTGTGTGCCTTGGCTGTTTTCACTTGTCGCAACAATACATTTGTTGCTGGTTCAACATATTTCCATTCAATATTGTAACATAATCATAATAATGTATTCTTTGATTCATGTTCTTTTATCATACTTTTATTATAAATTAAAATTTATTAAAAATTGTAATGATTATTATTTAATAAATCATTCTTATGGTTTTATAAACTTCAACGAAGTTCAACTAAAAGAATGAGTTACTAAAACTGCTCTGTAAATTATTAAAAAAATACATATAGATAGAATCACTAACTCTTGTAGTTTGATCGACATATATAACTGAATTATTTGAGTGTATATTAAATTTTCAATCTTTAAAGAGATAATCATTTAAACAAAATTTTGTAGTTTGAGTGATTAGTCTCCAATTTTTACAATATGGATACATATATCTTCAATAGAATAAATAAATCATGTAGTTGTTTTAAAGGGATGTTTGAGATATAAAATGTTTTATAATCATGTTTTGAGGGAATTATTTTTATATATTTGTTCAAGATTTTAAAAAATAAGAGACATGATTAAGGAAAAAAAAACTTTATTCAGAAACTCAGATTTTGACCAGTTTTTTGTTAAAACATTTTAGTGAGGAAATTAAAATCAATTAATGTTTCCTGAACGATTTTTAAAACATTCCTACCAAACTAGGAATTTAACCTAACATGAGGAATTTAAAAGAAATCCCACCAAATATTATATGTAAGAATAACTTTAGAATAATTATTGAAAATGGACTCTAGAATAATTTTAATTTCTGTTAAACATAAGAAAAAAAGTTATATAAAGTACTCTCATCCTAAATGATAGGATTATTTATTTGAGATAATAGCTGAATAAACTATCAACACCAAAGAGAAAACTATTTGCTTGAAGTAGTTTTTAGGTAAATAATTCGAATAAATATCACAACATCAAACTATTCTCTTTCACTCTGTACTTGTGTTAAGATACTTTGATTAATAATAGGAGATGTTTCCTTTTTGTTTTGTAAATATATGGGTGGTATATTTACGCGTAATGCGCAATTTGTTATTTATTCTGATTAAAATAATTTGTTCCGTTACTAGAAAGATATATAGCGTGAGTCATTTTATGTAGGTTAAAAAGAACTCCACAAATGAAGATCATATGGGTCGATTATGATGGATCTGCTAAACACTGATAATAGAGGGGTTTTTATTTTTTTTATGAGATTTATGACCTCCACATATTGCAACACATTTTCTCTGAGTGAATTCACGTGTTCCCTCCCAAATTAAAAAAGTTGAATGAATTTTTCCCTTTCACTCGAAAACCTAAGATCATAGTGGACGTTCAACCAAATCGTTCAGCCAATATAAATCAATTCCATGATTAAGCTATGTCGTAGCCTCCGTTGCAGCGGCCTCCGCCGCATTGTCTCCATCGCGCCGTCTCCGTCACGCCGTCTCCGTCACGCCATCTCCGTTAGCGCTGTCTTCGTCGCGTCATCTCGATCGCACTGTCTTCTTTGCCCCTTCTTCGTCATGCCGTCTCCGTCGTAGCCTCATTCGTAGCAAATCAGTGACTTCGTGATTCAGCATGGTTACGCCCTCTCCGTCACTCTGGCCCTCCGTCACATGTGGTTGTGATCCAGTGGCTTCTGTAGAGTCAAGGTACACCTGGAATTTTTTGTTACCTAGAGGTTCCTTATTGATATACCTTTTATGTTCCTGGTTAAGATTTTAGCTATGATTGCATTGATTTACTAGTTATCTTTTGGTATTTTATATAACTATACTTGGTTGGTAGGTCTTGTTATTATATGCTTGATTTTAATCTTGATTCTTGTGTGGCATGATAACTTTTGTGGCACAAAACTCAAGTCTTTTTGTTTGCAGCATCTCTTGGTCGATGCTTTCTGAGAGTATCACTTTTGGTCAATTACTGTGTTTCTTCACTTTTGTTTTTACTTGCAGCCGTCAATGGACTAATTACCTAATCTCAACTAGCATTCTGGTTTTATTCTCTATCTCTTTATTCATTTGTCATTTGTCATGTTTGTGTGGCCTATATTATTAAATCTAGCATTATTTGTGTGGCCTATATAGAAGAACAACTACCATCTGTGTCTTTATTCTGGAGAAAATTTAGAAATTGTTCTAAAGTATATCCTAATACTAAAACTTATAAAACACTATTATAACAATGCTAAAAAACTAAATTTCCCTTTAGAAACTATTCTTAAAATTATCTACTCTCTAGAATTATAACACCAAAACTAAAACTGCAACAAAACATAGCAAGTAAAGTAAAACTAATTTTCTACTTCTAACTAGCTCTAAACTAGATGATGAAGGATTGACCCCAACCAAGGATGGAGGCACATGCTTAAGAAGACTAAGCATGTTTAGAAAGGAAGTTCACTAATCCTTCATCCCTTTCATTCATTTGTGTTTGTTATTTTTGATTCCCTAAGTTGACTTAGTTGAATCAACTTTAGTTGACTTGTTGACCTTTGACTAGGTTTGACTTGTTGACTATAGTTGACTTGACTTAAGGCAACATGCTAATCTATGTTTATTTGCTTTGTAGGTTAATTAGGAGTAAGAAAGCAATGCTAGGTGACGCATGGTGATTGGGGAGCATAAATGATGTGGATGAGAGAGTAAAGCAAAGGCATAAAGCATAAAGTAAAAGGCATGAAGCAAGTGTACCTATGTACCTTTGGTCTCCTTTGTTTTTAGCACACTTTGGCCACTTTTTGGAGACATATGAGACACATTCTTTGTCTCCTTTTATGCTAGAACGAAATTAGCCTTGCACACACCATAGTTGGCTCTTTTGTCTCTCATTTTTGTAACCTTATTTGACCTAGTTTCTAGAAGCTAGGTGATGAGTTCGTATTTTTGCCCTCATTCATTGTTTAATTATGGGTATTTAATTGAATTTATGTGCATAAAGAGTGATTTAATTGATAATTCTGATGATTAGGCTGTTTGAGATTGTGTGATAAAAATGTCTTAAAAAGTGATTTTTAGTTGCATAAATTATTTTTGGATATTTTAACGTTTGTTGATGCAGCTGAAATTAAGATTAAGCTTATTCAAGGTGGGAAAATAAATTGATTGAAGTTACATAACACCTTTTAAATAAGGCTGAATTTAGCAAAATATGGAAAAATCACTTCTGCACCCTAGTTTTTACTTATACACTCCCCTCTTTCTAAAGTGGACCACCAAAAATTTGTTCCGCACCACCCCAGTTTCTACTAAGTTGCACCCCTCCTACCACTTAAACCCATTTCAACCAGATGCTGCCATGTGGCAATCCTCCACTAATTGAGTTGACCAACCAGAAGAAGCCACGTGGCCATAATCCTTGCACATGCATGTGAACCAATCGGGGCATGCCACATCATCATCTCCTCCATCTCTCACATGAAACCCTAACCCTAATTTTCTCCTCTCCTTCCATCACCATGGTAGCCGCCACCCTTGCCGGCAGTAGGTTTTCCGACCATCGCGAGCCACCAGCACCTCCATCAGCTCGCACTTTCACCACCATGGAAGCACAGTTCCGCCATCTTCTCCACTACAACAACATCGTCCATGCGGATTTTGAGCCTCCATCTGCACCGTAGTTCCGTCACCACCAGATCTGCGTGTAAGCATGGACTCAGAAGCACTACCACGTCGTCCACCATTGACGCAGGTTCATCCTTGCCAGAAAACGGAGAGCACAACACCGTTTCTACATCTTCACGCTGCCGCCACCACGTAACAACAGCGAACACAGCTTCCAAACCACCTGCACCAGCCGCCATGCTTGACGAGCCACCGCTGCATCTGCACCATGCGAGAACCACCAGATCGGACCTGTACCCACCACAAATCATCATCAGCCATGGATGTGCGTCCTTCACTGTAGTTGTTCGAACCTTCGTACATCAGATCGGAGAAGAAGAACGATGCAACACCATCTCCGCAGCAACCACCGTGAGCCACCACGTTCAGCAGCCATCATTCTCGAACCTACTACAGAAACGGAAACCCTAATTTGAGAGAGAGAATGAGCTGCCACGTGTCATCCTATCATTGCACAGTCAAAGTCAAAGCTGGTCAAACAGTCAACTCTTGTCAAATATTCAAATCTGGTCAAAGACTAGTCAAACTAGAGGGGTTTAATTGCAAATATTGATATTTTTGGATGTCCCTGCAAATTTGGACTACATGATTAAAAATGGCTTATTTAGAAAATTAATACAAATATTATTTGTGATAATTTATCAGATATATTTAAATAATTAATTTATTTAATTATATCATAAATTATTAACCAATTATATTTGTCAAATAATTTATATCTCTCCAAATATTTTTAAATATTTATCTTTATCTTTATTTTAAAAGATATTTGAGAGATTTTAGCAACAGAAAAGCCCAGTCCATTTCCTATATAAAGAGACCAAGGGAGAAGCAGAAGAAAAACAAGCTCGGGACTTCGGAGTTTTGGAACCCTTAGGGGTGCCTAATTTTGTTTCCTTTCTCTCTCTTTTCTTCTCTCTATTCTTCTTTTGTATTCCATGGATTGCTAAACTTCTTGGGTTGATTCCATTGTAATTTCATTATGGATTCTGAGGTTAGAATGAAATAATTTCTTTGTTCTTTTTATTATTGTTGAGGTTTTAATTCATCTATGTCTTTTATCTTTGAATCTCGTAAAAAGTAATGATTTTAAATCTATATGCATGTTGATCATATGAGTTCAAGGGTTTTTAAATTTAATTGAGACTTTACTTTGATTTTATTTAGAAACTTTCATGTGATTGAATGAGTTTTTACCAATAATTGAGACTTTACTTTGGTTAAAGGTATTTACTCTAACGAAAATTAATCGAGACTTTACTTTGATTAATTAAGTTTTTTTATTTGGAAAGAAGATAAAAGAATAGACATGATTAGGCATAGTAAAATTTGATTGAGACTGTACTTTGGTTAAAAGTGAGAACGCCAACAAATTAATTGAGACTTTACATTGATTAATTTGTAAATCTATAACAATAATTAATTGAGCAATAATATTTAGATAACCGAGGATGAATCTATTTTGAAAAAGCAATGGATTCAATCTATTTTCTTTACTATTGTTTTTATTTCTTTTTATCTTTTAAATTTTATTTCTATCTTTGTTTATCTTAATCCCCTATATTTTTTATTTTATTTGACTAACTCATTTATATTGTTTTATAAGAACTAATTTGTTAAAAATCAATTTCGTGTTCGTTGGGAGACGACTTAGGGTTACTTTACCCTTTCTATTTTCTTGACTACTATCTTAGCAATACTGAAGTTGCTATAGTTTAGTAGTATTAATTTGATCATGTCAACGACAGCGTTATCACTAGGTTTAGGTTTTTGTAGAAACATCCTTAGGTATCTTTTATTTGCTGAGAGGCCCCTAAACTCTTCGATATAAGGGGTGCTCCTGGACATGTAAAAGGGTTGAACATTTTGAAGTAAAAACACTCTTGTGTCTTAACCATTTGTGAGAGTTTCCTCCCTAGGGAGTGAATACTTTAAGTCTTATCTTGCATAGCAAGTGGCGGCATACATCCACTCATCTTCAAGGTTGCCATGGCTTCTATCCTAGCCTTGTAGTGGCGTGCTTCTCACATTTTTACCATTTCTTTCCTTTCCATTTTATGTTTTCTTCTTCCTTTAATTGTTCTTGGTTTTCTATTGTTTATGTGCTTTCCATTTCCTTTTTGTTTCAATAAATCCATCATCTTCTTCTCTTGAGCTTTGTGAAAGGAACCTTCACATCTAGATAGCTTGCTATCTTAATGTCCAGTGGGGATTTCACTTAGCTTTCTTAATCAACTCACACCATATTCAATAATCTTAAAAAGGAACAAGATAATCCTTCATCACACTCTAGGTCCAAAGATGACACAAGCTCTCTCAAAAATTTACTTTGGGAAGATCAAACCTTGATGCAGTGTTAGGATCTCAAAGGAGTGTGCTTAATAAAGAGGGAATAGGTTACAGTGGCAAATCTAATCCATTAGGCACCAAAAAGTTTCTAAATATGAGTAAACCAACATCTGTCATTTGCTCCTACTGTTCTGAACTTGGTCATGCATCAAATTCCCGCTATTTTAAAAATTGTGGGGTTCCTAAAGGAGAGTACAAATGGGTAACTAAAGGAACACCTTAAACCACTAACATGAAAGGACCCAAGTTCAATTGGGTACCTGTATCTTCTCTTTAATCTTTGTTTCAGTTGTGTCTTGATGCAAGGAAAACAATGTTGCTTCTATATAATGGATGATCAAGACACATGCAAGGAGATGTGAAGAACTTCTGTAGGATATCTTACAAAGCCAATTAATGGTCATGTTACGAGAGCGGATGATAAAAAAGGTCAAATTCTAGGCATTGCCAAGGTGAAAAGTTCCTATTCTATTGTGATCAAGTATAATTGTTGGTTGAAGTACTCCTACATTTTGAATTTACTACGTGTTTGTTCACTAAAAAGGAAGTAAAATGTGCCTTTTTTTTCATATTTCTGCATAAATTAATCCATTAGGTAATTCTCTAATGGATTATCATTTTCCTGCTATGGCTAATTTGCTTCTGAACACTACATAATTCATTAGATTAGTCATCTGCTAGTATTGTAATCCATAACTGCCTGTATGCACTCTGATATTCCTATTGTTGGATTTGTTTAGCCATCCCATTGGTCTTGGTTTCTCTTTGCTCTATACTTCCATAAATTTCTGCCCTACTGATTTAAACTGATATTGCAATACTTAATTGCTGATTTGATTTATGGTTGTCTGCACTCTGATGTTTACCTGTGCTACTGATTTCACCTGTTGCGTTGTGAGTATTGTCATACTTTGTATTGTTACTCTGGGATGTTCATGGTATGTGCTAGTTTGGTTGTGTTACCCCCCTATGCTCTTTTTGCTAATGTCCAAAGGGGGAGAAAGCTATTTGTTTATGTATTGTAGGACACATAATGCTGCTATGTTATAGGACATATTTTGGCCATCATAAAAAAATGGGAGATTGTTGAAAGGGGGAGCTACTTCAACTCATATGAAGATGGTTCTGATGATGTCCAAGGCTACACTTCATGTGCATTACCAGTTTAGAATTAGTTATGTTTTAGTTAGGTTGTGCATTAGGCTGTTTGTATGAAATTATCAGATGCAAATCAAGCCTCCATTAAGTTGTAATTAACCATCACACTCTTGCTTGTGCAATCATGAATTGATTAGCTCTTTAACTAATGGATTAGCTGTGAGTACTGCACTAAGGCAATGAAAATACACTCACGATAATCGATTAGGTAAATTCCTAATCCATTAATGACAGCAGAGAACTTTGTATAAAAGTTGTTTTTAAAATCTGTTTCAACTCTGGAAAAAGTTACAAATCATTGAAAAACATTATGAGAAACAACCCTCTGAGATTCACAGAGTTCTTAAGCATTCTTGAAGATCATTCAAGTGAAGATTCAAGGAGATTGATGGTTGATTCTACCTTGATGGGTCTAGCTTGAATCTATGAGCAAATTGACAAATTTGCACAACAATAGGTTTATTCGTTTCTTGATTCTTTTTTATTGTATTTCTGATTACAGTTGCTTCACTGTGTGAAATGTAGGCCTAGGTGCAATTGCGTGGATGAATTGCTTCTACAAGGAGTTCTTGATTGGTAGATCAAGTTCTTTGGTTTTTAGGTTCTAGAATTATATAGATGTTCTTGTAATTCTTGGATCTTTATTGTGTTAGTGGAATCCTCCTAAGTGGGTTTACTTAGGAGAAGACTGGACGTAGATTCTTTTTGAATCGAACCAGTATAAACTGTTGTGTCTTGATCTATCTCTTCTCTTACAATCTTTCTTAACTGCCTTAAACAGTCCATTAACACAGGACTACGAAATTGATTAATTGGGTTATAAGACTTAAAGATATGTGCTGGATCATATGGGAAACTAGAATGATGTGCTACCTTTGGTGGAATTCACCTACAATAATAGTTACCACTCTAGTATTGGTATGGCACCCTATGAAGCATTGTACGGAAGAAGGTGTAGAACTTCCTTGTGCTTGGTCCTGAATTTCTACAACAAATGACTAGTAAGATTAAATTGATTCACGATCGGATGCGAGCCACTCAGAGTAGGAAAAAGTCTTATGCTGATAAGAGGAGACGGCCACTTGAATTTGATGAAGGAGACCATGTATTTCTCCGGGTTACTCCAATTACAGGTATCAGAAGGGTTCTTAAGTCAAGGAAGTTGACTCCAAGATTTATATGGCCTTATCAGATTACACGGAGATAGCAGCGGCGTACAAGATCGCTCTACCACCTCACCTATCCAACTTGCATAATGTGTTTCACGTCTCACAGTTGAGGAAATACATTGCAAGTCCATATCATGTTTTGGAGTCAGATGAGGTGCAAGTACGCGAGGATCTGACTATGTCAATTGGACCGGTTCGCATATTGGATACTTGGGTCAAGCAACTGAGAGGCAAGGAGTTAAAGATGGTGAAGGTACTCTAGGATGAGACGACACAGGAGATGACTTGGGAGATGGAGGATCTCATGAGGAAGTCTTATCCTCACCTCTTTACTAGTAAGTCCTATTTTCGAGGACGAACACTTTTAAAGGTGGGGGAATTGTAAGACCCGTGAAAATTAATTACTTAAATAATTAATTAATTAATAAATGCAGGTAGAAATAGCTTTTATGGCATTAAATATTGTTTGATGTGATGTGGAAAAGTACTAGCTCAAATGGTTGAGAGTACTTGGTTGTGTGTGAAAGGACTTGGGTTCAAGTCATATGTATGCCAATTGTGTGTCATTTTATTTATTATTATTTTGTTTTAGTAATGTAATTGTGAATGGTGAGTGATAATATAGTCATAAGATTATAATGGTTATCACAAAACGTGAATTTGCATAGTGGTTGTACTTTGGCCTTATGTTTGGAAGGTCACAGGTTCAAACCTGGTTTAGAGAGGAAAACGAAATTAGGAATTGAGAAGAAGTTTTGGGTGTACAAGGGGGCTGAAGCTAAAGCATTGGTGAGCTGAGGAGGGTCCTTCATCCTTCTCATTTTTAATCCAGAATTCCAATTTAGGGGAGCTGCTCTTTTGTGTGTGTAAATTACATGAATCCAATTTAGGGGAGCTGCTCTTTTGTGTGTGTAAATTACATGAATTATTGCTCTTTTGTGTGTGTAAATTACATGAATTATGTATGGGTCTGGATTGTATGCACTGTGATTAAGAATTGGCTTAGATATTGCTGTTTGCAAAACTCTATTATCCGTTATTGGTTTGAGAATGAGGATTTTGGGTATGGAAGGGTTAGAGCTGAATCAATCTCGACTTGAGGTATTTGAAAGGAGTGATATATAACCTGTTCTGATGATTTCTGGTCATTATTTTGTGTTGAGCAATGTATGAATGGTGTTTTGGTATGGTTGTGGGTCATTTCGCACAAGACCAGGAGAGGAATACTGCAATTCTCGCCCAAGCGGATCGTTCTCGCCTAAGCGAGAGTTGCAGAGTTTCACTACTGGTTTAGGGGTCGAGCATCTCGCCCAAGCGACTGACTCGGTTTTTTATCAACTTGGTCTCTCGCTCAGGCGAGAGACACAAGCCTAAGCGAGGTCACGACATGACTTGAGTGTTCTGAGTGCGAAAAGTCGTCTAGGTGAGGAGCTTTGTGTGTTGAGCGAACCAGGGTCTCGCCTAAGCGAGATGTCGTGGTCATGTGTGATGTTTTGCTTGCATTGTAGCCCAGGCGAGATTGAATTAGGTGTTTGGGCGAGAGATGATCTCGCCTAGGCGAGGGGATCTCGCCTAAGCGAGATAACGTGATGATGTTGATATTTTAAGCTCACTCAGGCGAGGTGAATTAGCCTAAGCGAGGCTGAGGGCTTAGCTTGGGCAAGAGTCCCTAGCTTAAGCGAGTTTATGCAAAGTTCCATGTTTGTGTATGCTTGTGTGTGTGATTTGGCTGCTTTATCCTAAGTATAGGAAGTATATGCATGTGGTGTGGTATTTGGGCTTGAAGGACTAAGTCCAATAGAGGTCTAGGATGTGCTTGGTGGTTGCACACATGATGGGCATGGAACTGGTTGAGTTCCCGTCATCTACTATTGGGCGAGGAGTCCATAGTATGGTGATTGCGTGCATGTCATGGTCCAAGTCGAGGAGTCTGTAGGGCAAGACTATGAGCAGGATAGGCTCATAGGGTTGGACCACGAATGAGTTAGTTTCGTGGGAGCACAGAGAAGTCCCAAGACCTAGTTCATATAAATGACTCATGAGGGACTATGAGGTCATGGTTGGGTATTTTGAAAATCATGAGATTTTAGTTATGCTATTTTGGGATGGGTGGCATATTTATTTTATGTATCTATTTATATATTGTGCATAGCTCACCCTTTCTCTATGTGTGTGGCGATGATCGGATAACTCGTTATCCGGGAGCAGATGATGTGACAGGTGGGCCAGGATATGTCTAGAGGCGGAGAGCAGGGTCTACCTGGGCTTTTGAAAACATTTCTTTTGTTTTAAGATTTTGATGTAACTTTAATTATCTTGAACTTTGGTAAATTTTTTAATAGAATAATTGTGAAACTTTGGTAAATTTTGTAATAGAATAATTGTGAACATTTGGATTATGTTACAGTTAGAATTTTGATTAAATTTCCCGTGTTTTTGGAAAATGCTATTATACTAAATGTGGTATCTAATTTTCTTTTCTATTTTTATTTATTAAAAATTCGTAATATTCCTTAG
>Ga0214542_1005183_pt1 | contig 25068 bp, 13 predicted proteins | sample CNSS1metaG_FD_160096 | JGI IMG/M metagenome (GOLD analysis project Ga0214542, IMG submission 160096) | Root nodule microbial communities from cowpea collected in UCLA plant growth center, Los Angeles, California, USA - CNSS1 | ecosystem: Host-associated > Plants > Roots > Nodule | place: USA...
TAAATAGATCTCCTTCATGTACAAAGATAAGGAGAAGAATACAGAGAATAAAAGGGAATACAGTTCTTTTATGCTTACCTTCGAAGCTCTCCTCTCTCTCGATCTTTCTTTCTTCTCCTCTTTCTCGCGCTTCCTTTCTTTTCTCATGTTCCTCCTCTGAAGCTTCGTCGCCATGACAACTCTCTTCGCATCAAGGGTTCGAGGGTTTGATACTCCTAATGTTGGGTTTGGGCCGCAATATAATTTAACAGGATCATTTTAATGCACAAAATATAGTGTAAATAATCTTATAAAAATAATCAGAAAAAAATTCTACTGTTTATTACAAAAATTAAATTTAGCATTTTTTTTACTAACGGAGTGAAATTTGTTTGCACACATAAATTAAACTGTTTAAACGATATGATTAAAATTCACGCGGTTGGTATTTTTGAATAAAAATATCAATTTTGATAGTTTTTATTGGAAATAATTTTATAACAAAGTTAAATATAATTTCTGAAATAATTGTTTCAAAAGTTCATATTTTAAAATTATATAAGTTAATAAAATGGATAATGCATTTTAACATTTGATATAAATAAACTTTTTAAAAGTTCAACATTGTTAGAACAGTTTTAAACTAGAATCAATATTTATTTAAATTTGCACTCATTCAAGTTTCTATCTCATTGTAATTAGGAAAGAAATATTCTTAAATTAATAATTTTGTAACTATTAAATCTTTATAAATCTATATGTCGACTAAATTCATATTAAACCTTCAAGATCAAACTTAAATAAATATTTACTATATTTAAATAATAATTAATGATTAGATGACGATAAGTACAGATACTTGCTAATTAAATTCCTGAATATTTTTTTAAAATTAATATAAGCAAGTCTTTTAAAATTTAATTTTTTCAAACAAAATAAAAGTATTTAAATAATAACTTTTAAAAATGTGACAAAAATTGCTTTTTAAAACTTGAACGATGTATTTAGACGCATTTATCGAACATATTTTGTTTGTTAAAATTACAACCATGGAAGGGGTTGTCACATGTCGGTTTCAGGTTTCACTATAAAAGGACCCGCCATAAAATTTGGAGCGCCTTCACTACGTACCTGGCCTACGTCAATACGACATCGTTTCCATGTATTATTCTGTTCTGCAATTGTTACCCAACCCATTCCCATTTTTCGTCTTTCTTCTCATTTTGTCCCAGAAATTCGCGAAGGAACCTGGCTCTGCTGCCGCATTCAACCATGGCTTCTGGTTCTGGTACACTTGGATTTTCTCTTCCCACACAATTATTCCTATTTATCAATTTTGTAATATCCAATTGTGTGTATTTTCGAAATTTTGGTCAATTGAGAATTAAAGATTGGCGATTCACTGAACAATTAAGTTCATTTCCTGTGAGGAGATTGGTTCTTTTATGAACGAGTGATAAAACTCTGAGTGTTTATTTATGTTTTCCTTCTTTTACAGATCTTGCGTTGGCCGTTTCCTCTGAACTCGAGTCGGTTTTGAGGTTGAAGACCGTTGACTATTTTATTACGAGGAGGCCATGGCTTGGTATGTTCCACGCTGTTACAATGGTTACTTTGGTTCCAAAAATGTTTGTTCTGTATAATCGGGTGGCCTAATTCACTTCTTTTTGTTGTTATGCATTTTGTTTCAGATCTTTATGGAGTTAATGTTAGACCTGTTGCGCCTTTTGGGAGTGCAAGTAGGAGGCCTTACGTGGATCCTGCACTTATACATCGCTCCTTACCTGATGAGCTGCTTTTTGAAGTATTTCACGTCATCAACTTATATATATTTATTTATCATTGATTTAATGGTGGTTCTTGATGGTGGAAGTACATTATGTGAAAGTGGCAATGTGATTAGTTACTACCTGCTGTATGCTACTACTTCAGATCAGTCGTGTCTGATCTAAATGTTTGATGTGGAACAGTTTGGTCATGTTCACGAACTCATTGTTTTCTCTCTCTCTCTCTCTCACTCACTCTCACGCGCACACTCTTGCCAAAATACAACTTTTGAAAACTAACTTGATAGTAGGTTTGCCTTGTCGATGCTTTGAGCTCAGGAACTGAATTTAAAATAAGAACCAGAATATCAGTGACGTAATTCTTCACTTGTTCGAAACCTCTATGAAAACTGTTTGTCCTTCTCTCCAATTTTTGAATAAATTATATGTACTGAAATTCATATTCTATAAAGTCTATCGTTGTCTACAAGAAAAACTGAGATTTTTACTGAATATATTTTATAGGTCTTTACTCGAATGACTCCATATGACTTGGGGAGGGCAGCTTGTGTGTGTCGAAAATGGAAGTACACAATTCGTAATCCTGTATTTTGGCGCAATGCATGCTTGAAGGCTTGGCAGGTAAACTTAGAAGAAGGTTTTTAACTATAGAGCTCCTACTGCTTAAAAATCACATTTCTGATTATGGAGTCCCTCTTATGAAGCTATCTGGGATTGTGGAAAACTATAAGATACTTCAATCAAAATATTATGGATCATGGCGGAAAATGTGGCTGTTACGACCAAGGTTGCGGACTGATGGTAAGAAAAACTGTTTTTTATTGCATAACTTTGTTTTCTGCTCCTCTATTGATTGACAATGGTGTGTGATGGTTATGGTTTTTTATTTTCATTATTAGAACTGGACTTGGTCTAACTTAGCCCTAAAGCTATTTTAAAAAGAAAGGATTGTCCTAGCCTTATTAGGAGTATTTTGGCCATATTCCTTTTCCCTAATCAATGTTTGACATCTTAACTCTCCTTCCTTTCCTAATACGGAGGTTTGGAGTTTAAAGTTCACACAAGTACATTTTGCAAGTAACCCATTATTTAGGCTTGATAGAGTATGGTTTTATTTTGGAAATGGACTGGAAACCCAAAAGCTAAGTTGAGGTAGAGGATTGCTCTAACCTTATAAGGACTATCGTGACATATTCCTAGCCAATGTGGGACATCTTAGCATTCACATTTATAACCCTCCCCTCCTCCACAGCCAAGGGTCAAAAGAGAAGAAGAAAAATAATAAAATGAACTTTAAATTCAAGCTATAACGGAACTTACACTATTTTCCTATCCCTTTTATGTTACATTTTAAGTTAGCTCCGTTTTCTTACTATGCTTTCATGTCTCAGGTCTTTATGTGAGTAGAAATACCTATATTCGAGCTGGAGTTGCTGAGTGGAAAATCACTAATCCCGTACATGTGGTATGCATCAATATCTACTTGTATTGCTAAGCAATAGACATTTTTTATTTTTTAAATATTTGTTACTGTGTCATTAAGTAGCATGTTGTTAACTGGGTTTTTGTCAACTTTTTTTCAATATCTTATTTTGGGGAATAAGATGCTTGTAGTAGACTGTTACTTTGCAAGTATCAGAAGGTATTTGCTTTATTTTCTGTTTTCATTCTCAGTTCTACATTTTCATTAATAACTACAGAAGTGTTACTATGTTTCCATTCCATATCCTGTTTTCAAGTTCTTTTACTAAAACTTGAAGACAAGAAAGAAAAGGAATACAAGATTACATTTTTGCCATTATAAATGAAAACTTATCAACTGAAAATAAAGACAGAAACAAAACCGAACCAAACAGCCAGCCCTTACCTTAGTATTCCTCACTTAGAAATTCAGCATCATCAGTTTATAGTGTCCAGTGATTTTTAAGAGTTCGAAACCCTTGTTACTCGTAACTATAAAATTGTATGTGAATTTATAAATCCTATACAATATGGGATCCTAGCTTTTTCATGTGATGAACCTTGTTCTGTAAGATCTTTACCGTAATATACTTGATAAGTCTATAAACCTGCAAATCACACCTTTTGATCTCCTGTCCGGATAACCTCAAAAACTAGATGGGTAGCTGCTAGCCCTTCTTGTTGTCCCACACGATTTAAGACTTTAAGAATGATATGTGTCTTGGTCACACAAATTCAAGCGGCAATTAAATCACTTCTCTAATTTCAGTTTCTATTGGTGATTGATGTGTGATAATTCCCATTGATGAAATTGTATTGTTGTATTGTAAACTACAACGTTTCTGTCAGAGCCTCTTGAGTTGAGTTGAGAGTGTGAAAAACCTGAGTGTAGGAGTGCCCCTTTGGGTATTATTTCTAGTCTCCTTGGTACTATGGCCGTTTAGCACTATAGTAAATAATAGGATATTTCTACTTATAAACCATTGTAATTGTTGGAGAAGACTGGTGAGTGTATTGTTATCCTTGATATGATGAAATGCTTTTGAAGTTTGTATTGTCTTTTTAGTTTCATCCACAGTACAGAGGGTTTTAATGTAAAATTTGATTACCTTCCCCCGGTAGGTGTGTTCTATGCATTTATTTTATGCAATGGTGGTTTCTTGATCTGGATATACAGGATACTACTTGATACCTCTTTTTCACTTGAAATATTTAATTTAGAAAGAAGAAATAATTTTTTTTGGCAGCAAAGCAGTGCATCTAGGATGATTGCCTGAACCATTTAAAAGTGTATAAGAATGTAGGTTCTATTTATATTGGTCCTCAAGTTGCAGTGTATGAGAGACATTGTAAAAGCAAGTTGTGCAAAAATCTTGTTTAGTTTTTCATTTATTTACCTATTTATTTTTTGCATGTAATTTTCACCATGTTCTGCAGGTCTGCTATTTCCGGTACATGAGATTTTTTCCATCTGGCCGATTCCTTTACAAGGTTACAATTCAGTAATGACTGAATCCATTTAATGTATATACTTTCTTGTATCTGATTGTTTGAAAGGTTTTATTTTTTTTGTTTTATGTAGAATTCATCAATGAAGATCAAGGATGTGGTGAAGTGTATGAATTTTCGATCATCTAAAGCAGACTGTGTTTTTGGTGGCCACTACACATTGTCAGATGACAAGGTTATGTTCTTATGCTTGTTAAATTATATAATTCATATTTTCTTGATACGTCTGCCTCTCCTTTAAACTGCATTGTTTAAATATCTGAGTACACATTCTGTTTTTGGAAATTTATTGCATAAATTAGTATTTATGTTTCTTCTTATGGATTTTGAGGCATTGGCAATTGGTATTATTATCATGGCAGGTTGAAGCTGCAGTCTTATATCCAGGCATGCGACCTACTGTTTTGAGGATACGCTTAAGGTATTTGATGAGTTTGCCTGATTAGCATACGTGTCTTGTTGAACAGTAAAGCTAACATCAAGAACCAGAAATTAAGTTTTTCCCGTTCCCTACCTTGTTAGGTTGGGATTTGATGGGCCATTTGTACTCTGGCAATTTTATAAAATAGATCAAATATTCGTCTAGATTATCTTCAACCGGTGGAGGATGAGGTGTTGAATTTAGAGAAATGTTTCCAGTGTAATAAGTTAAAGTTAAAGGTTGTTTTGATTTGGAGTTCACTGATCCAATGGATGCCTCAAAAATTCCCTTCCTTCTCCCATGCCAGATAAAAGAATAAAGCAAGGAAGCAGAATATCCTTTTCAGCATGGATCATAGAATAAGGAGGCATAGTTGTTCATGCTTATGAAGGGAGCTGAAACAGGGAAGGATATTCTATATATATGGATTCTAGTAAGCCCAAATCCCAACCATTCTATTTGTCACATGTGTCTGAAGTAAATTTAACTTGGCTCACTGGCATATGACGTGCTAATCATGGGTCACTGTTATTGACTTTTGAGCAACATAATTGACAATAAAATGGGATACTAGAGAACAGGTAACAGAGAAGACCTAGTCAGACAATTGATTAATAATTAAATTTTGGCTGATGTTAATCCAAAATTGGAGTTAATTCAACTTTGCTTTAGCAAGGAAATTATATTCCCCTTCACAATGGTATTAGAGTCTTAGTCCTGTGTTGGGCCACCTTTATGTATTTGCCGAACTCCAAGCTGGTAGTCCTATACGTGTTTGAAGACCACCTTAATTAACTAGTCTTAGTTGTGGCCTTTCGAGGCTTGCATTAATTTTAGCCTCAAGAGTGATGGTTCAGTTTCACAGATATGATTTAAATAGAGCTTATAAAACTTGGATAGTTCTCATCTTACAAGTTGATGTTGTGGGGTTATGTTAAATTCTAAACGCATTTTTTTAGATCTTATCTTACTTGGTGAGGATGGCTACATCGATCACATAGAAACAAAGAGGAATGTGTTTTTATCACTACAAATAAAATAGAAGAGAGAATGTAACATAAAGTCATTGGGGATCTAGTTACTCCAAGAGTAAGTGATACCCTGTAATTATTAATGGCGATGATTTTCTTTATTCTCCAAATAGATTAAATGTTTCCATTAAGTACATCATGTTTGCAAATTACCATGCAATGTAAAAGCTACCTTCTAGTTCATCTTACGAATATATTTTAGTATATAATATATTTTTAAAATAAAAGTCGTTGTTAACTGTGAAATTACATACTGGTGAAGTGTTAATCTAAAATTTGGTATATGTCATCAAAATAATATCACGATGTAGTAATTAGATCTGTTAAATTTTAGAGAAGTTATAAAATGGTATAAGTGCCTTCGTACTTCTACAATAGGTGAATTCTTTCCGATGTAAGATCATTAATCCTCAACCTATTTAAACCATATGAGAGTTGGAATAAAATCATCAATCCAAAATATAATTATAATTGGTCTTTGTGTTACATCACTTTGAAATGTCCCCCAGGCTCTTGAAAGTTGCAGAAGGTCGTTGGTTTTAACCTTTCTACTGAAAAGCAGAATATAGAAACGGAAAAGAAGTTTTGTAACATGTAAAACTAACTTGGATTTTTATAAAGTTGAATTAAGCTTATTTCTTTATTCTTTTTCTTTTGAAATTAATCTTTACTGACAGTATGAATCGGACTTAATATGCTTCTGTTGCGTACGGTATAGGATAAGGGGAACTGCAGCAGGGGCTAACAATCGGATGGATTTGATGTCACTTGTCACTAGTGGTGTAAACAGTAGTGAAGCAAGTGTACCTGAGGAGGACATTCTTGGGGTTGTTGAAGGATGGCAGGATGACGAAACACACAACCCAGATGTACCAGCTGTCTCACATAAGAGGGGCATGACTCCCTTTGTCTTTGTTCCGTTTGAAGAGGTACATTTTTCTCTCACGTCATCCTTTTAATTATATAAGCCTGCAGCTACTAAATTGATTAATAAACATTTTAATGATCCCTGGATTCAGTGACAATTACTTCTTGATTTTTGTTGCTTCTAATATTGCCGCAAACGTTGTAAAGTAATAAAATCCCCTAAATTCTATGTTAGATTATGATATATTTTTAATAAAGCGATAAAGTTCAAAGTTTATTCATTTTGTATTTTAGTCAATTGAGTAGGAAGTTACTATAATGGAAGTTTCGTAGCTTAACATTGTTGATATAGATGAAAATGTGATCAGGAGCATCCATTAGCTTCTAGCATATATGTAGGTGGTATTGGATGTCATTAATATTACTCATACTTGTTTCTCATATTTTTCAAATTACTTCTCTCTTGTTTATCGAGGACCATGTTGACATTATGACTTATTATTTCATAAGAAAAGCCAACTATTAATTATCAAAAGAGATTATTTGGCTTATGGTTTCACATTATGGCTCTAATCACACATCTTTCTGAAATTCGAATACTCCTTAATTTGCCCCCCTTTTGTGCAGGTGGAAACATCAGTTTTGAATCTTCCGGTGGAGAAAATGGATTACTTTGTGCCTGGTTGAATGTTAGGATGCCTCGGAATAGAATTGGCTCATTTGTAAATATTACACAACTTGAAGTCATTAAATTTGTATATTTGTATCTATGTGTAGCAGTGTCGTGATGAGATTGATTTGGTTCGTTTTGCAGAATCATCCCTTTATTTATGCACCTGCATAACGGGAATAATTGTAGTTTTTTAGCAAATCATGGATTCGGTTGTTGAAGATATGTTGTTATAAAACTATAAAAAAATTGTGTAAGACGTGTTGGTAGAGGAATTGGGTGATAAATTATAAGTGTGAACCCAGTCAATACTGCTTTTCTGGGTTTGGGAAGACTTGCTGCCATGGGAACATGAAGCGCAAAGGAAATACTCATAACAGTAGCGAGGCAGCTCTTCAAAAGGTTAAATGCACGACCCTGTCTAATTCCTGTTATTTATTATTTTTATGGGTTTCTATTTGAAAACTCTTTAGCTTAACGTAAATTCAAAATAAGAATAAGTTAATGAAGAAAAGAAAAATATTCCTGCAAACAGATAGGTAATGCCTTCAGGATCACACCTTTGTATTAGACCCCTTGTTCCCGGTAGAAGAGAATCTACTTGGTATCCAATTTTGATTTTAGAATAAATGCTTTAAAAACACTTTATAAAAAGTGTTTCCATAAGTTTTATTTAGGAGAAAGATAGCTGAACACCCAAGAGTCTTTGATAGAGCCGAAGAAATAGATAGTGGAAATAAGTAGACCAGAAAAGAAGGTAAAAATAACAAATGACTAAAACAATATAATAGTTCAATCAACCAAATCACTTTATTCACCTCTTTCTCCTTTCTGTTTTTTTCTTTTTTATAAGCTACTTTTATGTATGTAACAAAATGATAAAGTGCAATATGATATAAAGAAATAACAGATAATTGATTAATATGGGTGATGCTCTAGTGTAACAGGATGAGAAAAGTAAAGAGAGAAAAAAAGGGGAAGTTTTAATTTAAGGTAGTGTTCGTAATTTGAAAGTTGTCTGGGCATTGACTCGTTTGTTAAAGTGGTGAGTTCTCATTGTTCAAATTGGAAAGCTGGAACAGACAAAGGTATCTCGTTAAACAATGATTGAGTCCAATTACTTCAGATATAACTGACAACAATAGTGATGTAAAAGCTCAAAAGAGTGTTATTCGGACGAGTTCATATTCTCTATTCGATTTTTTTTTTTACTATCATTTGTTTGATATTAAAAATATATTGATATTAATATTTTAATATATTTTAAAACATTAAAATTAATGTTTATACGTATATTTTGTAGGCACATAAAAAAACAGTACAAAAAAATTTGATAGAGAATCCAAATTTTCAGTTTAGTGTTTGAAAGAAATTTAAAATTAAATTAACACACTAACTGTTGAGAAATTGAAGTAGTGAGTATTTTTTCCTATACTTCATTAATTAAATTAGCCCATCCCTAAAAATTAGTGGGATAAAAAAAATTAAAGCGGTAATAGAATTGATTATGGCGGGTGCATTTGGGGCATATTATTGAGCTTTTGAAAAGGCAAATGCTCTCATCACTTTTAATAAAGTAAAAAAAGGGAGGGGAGGATGGAAAGAAACATGCTTTAATACCCTTGCTTACAAAGCAAGTATCCACAACTTTTCTTCCCACATATCATGTTTCATAAGAAGTAATTGAAAGCAACAAACTCTTTTATGAATAAAATTTTAATATTTTTAGTTATTGAATAATTTTTATGTAAACTTTATTAAAGACTTTGAGTTTATTATGTATTTGGTGAAACTTATGTATATTTAATTAAATAATAAAATGTGTAAAAAATGTGAGTGGACTTTCATATGGAGATCAGAGTATTCCCGCATGAGATTCAAATACCAAACTAAACTTTATATATATATATATATATATATATATATATACCAGTTCGGCCGGAAAATATGTTGGTCTAGTAGAAACAATTAGAGAGTTTAATTTGATTCTTTCTGGAGAATTAGACGGTCTTCCTGAACAAGCCTTTTATTTGGTAAGTAATATCGATGAAGCTACTGCGAAGACTAAGAACTTAGAAACGGAGAACAATTTGAGAAATGATTTTAAATCTTTGTGTATTGACCCCCAATCGAATTGTTTGGGATTCAGAAGTGAAGGAAATCATTTTACCTACTACTAGCGGACAAATTGGAATATTACCTAATCATGCACCTATTGCCTCAGCTGTCGATATAAGTATTTTGAGAATACGTTTTAAAGACCAATGGTTAACCATGGCTCTAATGGGGGGTTTGCTAGAATATATAATACAAAAAGTATATATAGACATTTTTGTATTTTTTTAATATTATATATGGTCATTAAGAAAAAGAGAAAAATGAGGGATGTGATAATAATGAAATTTAACAGTAGAGTAACGTAAGAAAAAGGTATAAGAATATATCAAATATTCAAATAATTTTAGGTTGATGCATCAAGTGAAGGTAAAGTGAATATGTCTTTAAAATTTGAACAGATCAATAATATTCACTATATTTTGGATTATCGCTCTTTTCATGCATATAAACCAGCTTTTCTTCCTTCCAATATAAGATTTTGTAACCATTTTTTTTATTGTAGATTTGTATCAAAATTAGCATCATAAAGTTAACTTTTCTTTCCCTAACATAAGTTTCACATGAATATAACATATCAACACGTGTGTCATGTCTACTGTAACAGTCTATCAACTCTTCTTCAACCAAAATCACTTCTATATAAGGCCAACTTATCCATCAAAGTCTCCATTTTCACCATTTTCACCATTTTCTTAGTCTCGTCTTAGTTATGAATGATTATTTTAGTTAGGACATTAGTGAACAACAACTAATTTTTCAAATTATAAAATAAATAAGCATGCATGCAAATTGTTGCACCGATACTTCAATTTGGATCACGTGTCACTTTAGATACTTTACTAATACTTATCAATAAAATATCTAATTTATAAAACAATAGTACTTTTATGATGACAATAATTTATAATTTTTTATGTTAACAATTTTAATATATATGATTTTGATTTGGATTCACATAATAACAATAATATATTTATCATGTTTTTAAGAATTATTGTACACTTTTCAATATGCATATATCACATATCCTATTTTATTATTTAAAATATAAAGGTTAAAATATCTTTTTTGTCCCAATTTTCATTAAATTTTGTCACATAAGTCCTAATTTTGTTTTTGTGTTCAAATAGACTCTAATTTTTGTTAATTTTGTTCAATTTGTTTCTTTTTTGTTAAACTATTTAAATCATTGACAATAATGAACAGTGACTGTCACGTGTCACATGAGTTTTTTTTTTATCTTTTTTTTTAATTTTTATAATTCTTTTTTAAATTTTCATGTGTCAACCCATCCAACAACCTGTCATGTGTCATAATCAATATTTTATATTCAATTTAGTCATTATATTTGTTTTTTTTTGTTTAATTTGGTCTCAATTTTATTTAAAATTGAGCAATTTTGTTCCTCTCGAAATTGGGACCAAATTTAATTTTTATATAAAAGTTATAATGATGTGAATTTAATATATTTAATAAAAATGTGAATTTTAATATAAAAATTAAATTTGGTCTCAATTTTGAGAGAGACAAAATTAGTTCATGTTAAAAGAATTTAGGACTAAATTGAACAAAAATAATATAGGGACTAGGTTGAATATAAAACATTGACTTTGACATGTCACACATTGCTGGGTTGACACGTGACACATTGTTGTGTTGACACGTGGACATTTTAAAAAAATAAAAAGATCACGAAGTGACACATGACCGTCATTGTTCATCACTATTAATGATTTAAACAATGTTAACAAAAAAAATGACCAAATTTAACAAAATTAACGAAAATTGAGACCTATTTGAATATAAAAACAGAATTAGGACTGATTTGATAAAACGTGGGAGAAATTGGAACCAAAAAGGTATTTTAACAAAAAATAAAATATATCAACGTATAAGAAGTGTGTCGTATTTAATACATGTATCGTACTTGTAATAAGTAAATACAATTTAAGAATTATTAAAATTAAACAAAAAAAATACTAAATAAAAGTGAGATTTACTTTTTGTTAAGTATACGACTATATTTGATAAGAAAATAAAATTATTAAGAAAATGTTAAAAAGCATATAACTACTATTATATTAATAAGACATGCATAAAATAATAATATATAGAAAAACGAAAATTAAGTAATTGTACATGTAACTTTGGCTAAAGTTACTTTCTTAATATATATATATATATATATATATATATATATATATATATATATATATATAATTATATATATATATTATTCTCTCTTTTGTATCCATATTTCATAATACTAATTATATTTTTTACAATATAATTATTTATTAACTTTTTTAAAATTAATAATTATTTTTACTTATTTTCTATAAAATTGTTTATCTTTTTTTATTTTTTTTATTCTTCAATAATTAATTTTTCTATTCATTTCACTTTATTTTTAACATTTCACTTCAGTTTTAAAAAATATAAATTTATTTTATATATTAACTTAATAACATTACAGTATTATCACTTACTAAGATATTATTATTCATATTTAAAAAATACCTTAATATTGTAAAAAGTTGAATATATATTTATTGGAGTATTATTAATAATATTAATTATAAATAATATTATTATTAATTATTAATAATATTATTATTGATATATTAATATTATTAATTATTATTTATATTATTACTATTATTACTACTATATTATTATTATTTTATAATTATTATTAATATTAATATTAATAATAGTTATTATATTATTATTTATTTTAATATTATTAATAATTATATAATAATACTACTAATAATTATATATTATTATTGTTATATAATAATAATATTATAATTAGTTTATTATTATTATAATTATTATTGTTATTATATAATTATTATTTAATATGTAGGGACTAAGCAGTTATCAAGTTTCAAGCAGGATCATTTTTAAATTAAGTTCAAATTTTAGGGATTAAGAGCATTTCTTTTTCAGATCGTGAAAAATGTCAGTTTGGTGGACGCTAAATTTCTTTTATATAAAAAGTTAAATAACATGTGACATGCTGTTTGTTATTTTTAATATCGTCAATCAATAGGGATTAAAAATAATAATTTTGAAAGTATAGGGACCAAACAGTGACCAAATATCAAACGGGAGATTACTATTACTATTACCGTTACCGCCGTTACTGTTACCGTTGTCGTACCTTTATTGTTACGTTATTGTTACTATTGCCGTTACCATTATCGTTACTATTACGGTATCGTTACCATTACCGTTACCCATTACCGGTTACCTGTTATCGTTATTCCATTATTGTTATTCCGTTACCGTTACTGTTACCTCGTTTATCGTTACCGTTACCGTTCTCGTTACCGTTATCGTTATCATTTTCGTTACCCCGTTACCGTTACCGTTATTGTTATCGTTACCGTTATCGTTACAGTTACCATTATCGTTACCATTATCGTAACCGTTATCGTTACCGTTACCGTTATCGTTACCGTTACCGTTACGTTATCTCGTTACCGTTGTCGTTACTGTTATCGTTATCGTTACCATTATCGTTACCGTTACCGTTACTGTTACCGTTATCGTTATCATTACCGTTACCGTTATCTCGTTATTCCGTTATCATTATCGTTACCGTTACTGTTATCGTTACCATTATTGTTATCGTTATTATTACTGTTACATCGTTACCATTACCGTTATCATTATCGTTATTGTTACCGTTGCCGTAACTGTTATCGTTTCCGTTACCGTTACCGTTACCCCGTTATCTTTACCTTTATCCGTTGCTGTTATTGTTACCGTTACCGTTACCGTTACCATTATCGTTATCGTTGTCGTTACCATTATCGTTGCCGTTACCGTTACCGTTGCCGTTATCGTTACCGTTACCATTATTGTTATTGTTACCGTTACCATGATCGTCACCGTTATCGTTATCGTTACCGTTATCCCGTTACCGTTATCGTTACTGTTACTGTTATTGTTACCTTTATAGTTACCGTTATCATTATCATTTTGTTACCGTTACCGTTGCCATAACTGTTGCCATTATTGTTTTCATTACCGTTACTGTTACTATTATCATTTTTGTTATCGTTATCGTTACCTCGCTATCTCGTTACCGTTACCATTATCGTTATTGTTACCGTTACCGTTGTCGTTGTCGTTACCGTTGCCGTTATCGTTATCATTACCGTTACCGCGCTACCGTTACTCTATCACGGTTATCGTTACCGTTATCGTTATAGTTACCTTACCATTATCGTTACCATTGTCGTTTTTCGTTATCGTTACCGGTTACTGTTACCGTTACCGTTATCATTTCCGTTATCATTACGATTATCGTTACCGTTACCATTATCATTACCGTTACCGTTACCGTTATCGTTACCATTATCGTTATCGTTCCCGTTACCGTTGCCCCGTTATCCCGTTACGGTTACGGTTATCGTTATCGTTATCGTTACTGTTATCATTACCGTTACCGTTACTGTTACCGTTACCCCGTTACCGTTACCGTTAGCGTTATTATTTCCGTTACCGTTACCCCGTTACCGTTATCGTCACGATTCGTTACATATGCTTTTAGACAAACATTTTCGCAATAAAAATTAGCATTGTATTTCAATTATATTTCGCCTATGGTAAGTGTAGTAAAAAATTTGGGATCAGTTTTAGTAAAAATGTTAAAGCAAGATGAAAATAGAAGACTCACATCGATCAATGTAAGTTTGAAAAGTGGTACAAATTTGTTATGTGTATTCGGATATAGGTTTAAATATGTTTTTTATTATCTAATTTTGAATGAAAATTGGAATTTGTTTCTATTCTAAATTTTTGTCTAATTTAATTCTCTAATTTTAGAAATGCGTAGATATAGAAATACTATCACTGTTATGTAACACGATGTCAACTTGACACGTGACAAATCTTTTAATTTTTTTTAGAGAATTAAAAAAAGTACTAACATTTTTAAAATTTATATTTAAATATAAAATAATTTAGATTTTAATATCTAAAACACCATAAAAATATTAATTGTTTTAGATTTAAATGTCAATTTTAATAAATATATTTTAATAATATTTTAAATAATTATAATGTATTTAACAATTGAATCTAAAAATTATATTTAATTTATGATTAAATATAATAATTTATAATTAAATTTCAAAAATCATTAATAAAAATATCAATTTTAATAAAAATATTAGTATTATATTTATAAAAAAATTAAATTAAATTTAGGCTTAAATTAGTAGAAGGACAAAATTAGTTCATTTTAATCAAAATTGAGACTAAATTGAATAACAATAAAAAAGATAGGGATTGAATTAATAAAAATAATGAATATAAAAACTAAATAAAACAAAAGAAAATAACATAACACGTGATATTGACATTAACATGTAATATAACAGTGACTTGACACGTAAATAATTTTTTTTTAATTTTTAAAAAATATAAAATATTGAAAAAAAATCAGAAAAACTATAAACACACACGTAACATGCAAGGTTGACTATTTAAATCCCCTTAAAAAAAATTAAATTGATAAAAGTTAAGACTTAATTAAACACAAAATCAAAATAAAGACAAATTAAAAAAAAAAACCACAAAATAAATACCAAATATGTATCAAAACCTAATAATTATACACTTCGTAAAACTTTCAATATATTTTATTAAAATATTACTCAAAATAAGGGCATTCGCTAATAAAACTTAATTTCCAGCACAGACATTCAATGCGACCAGAAAAAGTATTTGATGCTTTCGTTTTTTAAGACTTTTTCAGAAGATGTTACCTGAGAATTTCTAAGTGTTTTTTCTTCTTACGTATGTTAGATCAGTTGGAAAGTCAAAATGTTTAGACAGAGTCCAACTTTGTTCTAATCGTAGGTTAGGTGTTTGTGAAATCGTGATACCATCCATAAACTAAACAAGAAGAAGAAGAAGAAGAAAAAAAAAAAAGAAAGGCATGGGCGATAAGGTGGAGACGCTTGGGAGATTAGCCCAGTGGAAAATCGACAACATTGGACTTTGTTCCTACCAAAAATCTGACCCTTTCAAGGTCGGAATCTGGAACTGGTAAGTCTGTTGCGTGTGTCTTTGTGTATTTGAACTGAATGAGTTTGGGTTGAGATTTTCACTTTGCACTTCACCAGGTACTTTTCAATTGTGAGGAATAAGTACCTCTTCATACATCTTTTTCCAGAACCTTCTCCGGTTTCTAAGGATCAACCTCCTTTTGCTCGATTCGTTCTTCGAGTCTCCAATTCTGGCTCATCTCGCAGCTTTCATATTTCCCCTGGTACCAATACTATGCATTAACATATTTTTTGTTCATTGCCTCTTAGCAAACCTTACTTTTTCATTGTAAGTGTTGCGTTTTCTTAAGTAGCTTGTGTGTTATGTGCATTTTAGTTGTAAATTATGGGAGAAAGAGTTTGCGTGTGGATGATTGATTTGGCCATTGGTGAAGAATTGCCTAATGTTGTATGAAATTAGGGAAATAAGTTTCATTCACTACTGTGTGACTGTAATTGGGGAATGCTTCCCAAAAGAGAGGGACGAGTGGTAGTAAGTGGTTAATGGGTGCATTGTCCTCTGGTTACTTTTACAAAGATAAATTGCTCAAGTTGTTCGGCAAATTCTCTGATTATCCCATCAGGACCAAATTAGTTTAGCAAGGACGAAGAGTAATTGACTGATTAACAATGACTATACCATAGTCTTGGAGCTTCAAGGTTATAGGTTATAATAAGGTACACGATCACAAGAGATAGTTTTTAGTTTTGATTTTTCAAATTTGAGAAGTTTCAACCAAATTGTGTTTTTCATTTCACAAATTTAACACTTACAGAAAATTTATGTTCATCCTGCCATGCCCCTTAAATTCAACTCAACCAGAATTTTCAAATCTAAGTTTATTTATCAGTAGGGCCTTGTTTTCATTTATACCTGAAGTTCTGAGCCTTATGACACGACCTCCTTGTCTTCTTTGTTTGCCAAGAAGAACGGAGATGATTTCATATTGTGATTTGCATTTTGCAACTCAAATTGGAAATACGAAGCTGAAATTGCAATTACCTGTAGCAGTTTTAAATTTATATTATATATAATGGAATGCTGCAGTTCAAGAAAAGCTGCTCAGGACACATGATGACTTTGTCTGGTCTGTGGAAACTACTTTTGTTGGTCGCTACACCATTGATGTTGAGTTTCTAGACCTGAAGATAAATGTGAGTTTCTATACATGATTATATTTTATTTTTATATGATATTGAGGTGCTATATATTATATATTTTCTTTAGAAATATACTAATTTCCCGTTAACTATTTACCTGTTTAGTAACACTTTCTGACATTCTTTTAAGAAATTATTTTCTTGGTTAAGATTTTGTTTGTGACACAAATCCTTCTTCACACACAATGAGGATCAAACAACACTACAATGTTGAAATAGCGATAGAACACAATATTAGCTTGTTTCGACACCTCATGCCTGAATCCACGAAACTTTTCATATTTATTCATGATTTCAAATGACATTACAAGATTTATGGACGAACTTGAAAAATCCTCAGTTATGAGTTTTCTAGACAAACTTATGAAACCTTCGATTACCAGTTTTTCTTGACAAATTTGATAAAACCTCACTTAGGCTGCTAGTTCTTCTCATATCAAGAACCATATCTTTGAATATAAACATCTCAAGTATTTGAAATTGAATATTTGAATTTCTATCCTTGCAGTTAAATTTTTTTAACTAACAATGAGACTATATTAGAAGAAAAAAAAGTGTATTGTTAGCAGATCTCTATAAATATAACCTGTGGCATGAATTTGGTTTGAGTTACTTTCCCAGCCATATTGCACTATCAATGGATTGAATTGTCCCCTGATCATTCTAAACTAGTTTAAGATTGTTCCTGCTTAACCTATGATCTTTCTTTTCGAACTTAGGGAGAAGAAACTAGTTCTGTTTGGCTATCTGATGGAAATGTGCAATCCGTTGCATCCCAAAGTAGCAGTCTTCGTGTCCTCTCTCGTATGCTTGATGAGGCTAAACATGCTGACCTAACCATCATGACTGCTGATGGCTCATTGAGAGCTCATAAGGCAGTTCTCTCAGCAAGTTCTCCAGTGTTCCAGAGCATGTTTCATCACAACCTGAAGGAAAAAGAGTCTTCTACAATCCATATAGAAGACATGTCACTTGAATCCTGCACGGCTCTTCTTAGTTTCTTGTATGGAACAATCAACAAAAAAGATTTCTCGAAACACCGGCTTGCATTGCTTGGAGCTGCTAATAAATATGACATTGGTGGTCTCAAAGACATCTGTGAGGAAAGCCTTCTGGAAGGTATCCACTCGAGAAATGTTCTTGAGATGCTACATGAGGCTTGGTTGTATCAATTGCCAAAGTTAAAGAATGGGTGTTTTGTGTACTTATTTGAATTTGGTAAGGTACATGATATGAAGGATGAAATGAATATTTTTTTCCAAAATGCGGATAGGGAGCTAATGCTTGAGATGTTTCAGGAGTTGCTTTCAGTTTCGAAACCATGTAAAAGTTAACTCATGGATCGTGTAAATTCTCTTTGGATGACCATAATCATTGTTTGCTCTTTCTACTTTTTATCATACAATGGTAGCTTTTCATAAAACTTATCTGCTTCTGCCTGAAGGCCCAGTGGTTAAAATGGTAAATGAAAGTATATTTGAGTCAGCATTTACTAGGTAAGTTATTTAGTATGAATTAGAATGAGTATTTATAATGTTAATTTTGGATGATTTTAGTTTTTCAATCATTTTTGTTAAAATTAAGTTTAAAGCAAAGTGACTTATGTGCTGTGATTTCCATTTCAAAACTGTGGTAAAACTTAGTCATGAGAAAAAATTTAGTACATATATTTTTGTTGATATAAAATTTCCATCCTAACAAAGATTTTGTCCCTCTTTTTAGTCACACTTGCATTTAGACACACTCTTGATTATGATAAACAATCGCCAAACATGGTTTGCCGAATTCCGATTCACAGTTCCAAAAGCTAGTTTGGCTAGTACAAATGTGCCCCTAACCATGCTATTACTATTTGATGCAAAAGACTATTATGGTGTGTTTAAATGAGTCAATTGAACAGAGTAATTAATTTATTTGAAGAATTTGAAACTCTTTCAAAAAAAATGATATGTTTAGATGAAAAAAATAAAAAGGAATTGAAATTAAGGATTTTTAAGAATGTATTTCAAATAATTAAAATAGGAAATTTTGAAATTCACTTCAAAAAGAAAGAAATTGAAATTTAAAGAAATTGAAATTTTCTAAGTTGTGGAATTGCTCGTGTGTTAAGACAAAAAAAGTTCACAAATCCAAAAGGTGAAGTCGGGTTGGGTAGAAGATTAAGACAAGTCGGCTCGGATTGAAGGTCGAGCCGAGCCAGCCTGGGCTGGGCTAGGCCAGACGTCAAGCCGGGTCGGGCCAGACTAAATGTCGAGTTAGGCCAGGTCGGGCTGAAAGTCAAGACGGGTTAACCCGAGTCAAAAGTTGAGTTGTGCCAACTTCGACAGAAGGTCGACCCAAGCAGGGTCGAGCTAAAGGTCCAATTGGGTTGGCTTTTGCTGAAGCTCGAGTCAGGTCAATTTGGGCTGAAGATCAAGTCAGATCAATCCAGGTTGAAGCTCAAGTTGGGTCGGCCCAAGTCGAAGCTTGAGCTGGGCTGACATGTGTTGAAGGCTGAGTCAACTCGGCCTAGGCCGAAGTTTGAGTTGGGCTAGTCGAGCTGAAGGTTGAGTTGGGTCTGTCCGGTCCGAAGGTCGAGATAGACTGAAGGTCGAGTCGGGTCAAAGGTTGAGTCAGGTTTGAACTTTGGTTTACTGCTCAATTTGCATTACAACATATTGTTTACGTGTGTGTGTGTGTATATATATATATATATATATATATATATATATATATATATTCCTTGACATCCAATTCTATTCCTCTATAGTCTAGTATCACTACCACTTGCACTCTAATATGCTTATGCATACAATTGATATCATAGCAAAAGAGAAACACAAACAACAACTAGAAAAGAGTAAAGTAGTGATGATTTCAAGCAACCAAAATTTGTAATTTGATATACTATAAAATTTACTAACACTCAAATTATTGATCCATCCTCATTCCAATTCAACCGTATTGTTATAGACTCTAAACATACCCACTCTAGACTTAATTATGGAATACTTATGCATTGAATTAAATACTCGTGAAGTTCTGCACTTGTCATGTAATCATGAAATAAAATGTCGCAATCGACCCCAATTTACCATGTCTCAATCCCTCATGACAAGGTTAATCCATTGATAACATCGTCAAAAGTAAGCCCCCCGTCTCAAGTCCCGCTATAGGAACCTCCTTCAATTCTCACAATCTAATCTTTATTCTCTATATGAATGTGTAAGTTTATTAAAGTTAGGATCACTTCACAATATGGATCCTTACTCAATGCATAACACTAGACTAATTGATATAACATTCGTCATTAGAAACACCATATCAATACATAAACACAATTCTCATAACATTTCAAATTCAATCATTCCATTTTCTCATCGTATTCAACATCATTTATAGAGAGTATTCCTCAAACATCACACCCATTCTTAAAAGATCACATCTCAAACTCCATGCATTAATTCACCAAAACCACCCAGTGGAAATAGAGGGGCGCCTAGTTTGGCTCAGCCAGAGAGCTCCCTAGGAGAAAATTTTGAATTCATGCCTAATGGGTTGATATTTTTGCCTCGTTAGTTGTTAAGCAGAACCCACTCTCATCTTTCTAGAATCAATTCTCCCTTCCATTTTACGCCATTTCCAATGTTATTCTCGTGTTCATTTTATGTCATTTTCATAATGCAGGAGGTCGTGCATCTCCCATGAACAATGGTGATCTCGTGTTGTTGGTGATCTTGAGATGTGGAGGTACCCCTAATTATCGCGTTGTGGTGGTTGGTTGTGTATGGTTAGCATGCTAGAGAAGAAGAAAGAATTTTGAGAAAGAATGAGGAGCTCTTGAAAATAATAATAATAATAATAATAATAATAATAATAATAATAATATTATTATTATTATTATTATTATTATTATTATTTTAAAAATAAAAATAATTATTATTATCATATTCATACATTTACATTAACTTCAAACTATATCATTTAATTTAAAATAATTTCATAAAATGATATTAATACTATTTTTATATAAACTTATCCCATCTATTTAATTTAAACTTAATACAAACCAATATTATTTTAATTGAATGTAATTCCATAAATTCTTATTTTTTTTTAATTTGATATAAACACCTATTTCATTATAATAATAATAATAAATAATAATATTGTTATTAACAATTATAATAATATACAAATTATACTTACAAAATTTAATTCAATACAAATCCCTTTTTATTTTAATATGATTTAATCAATTTTAACTTTTTTATTTTATTTTAAATAAGAACTTATATTTCATTTTAACATAATTTACACTAATTGCATTTAAATTTAATTTACATTTATCTTTAAGGATAAAATAATAATAATCTAATTTTATCCATTAAAATATTTTTTAATCTTCAAATCCATCACATCAGTGGCAGAACTTTGAAGGTAGGAGACTTTTGCTCCCCAAGTTTTTTTTTTTTTAATTTTAGTATGTATTTTATATTTGACACCCTAAAATTTTTTTATATATTTATCTAGGCACTCTCGACATATTTTTTGAAGATTCGCCACGACATTACATCACTCGTCAACTTTCATATTAAATCCGTGCATCTCACCTTTCATTCACCTCTTTGTCCTCTCAAATCTATTCTCCCAAATCATCTTCAAAACTAAACACGACATTAGGGTGGTAGCCAACATTATAGTCACTGGAGTGCATTGACTTTAGATCCCAAGGTCCTAGCGATACCAACTCATTGCACATCATCATATCAGGAAACCAGTGAACATGAACATCTCAACTTCCACTATTTCAAACAACATTTATGCAGATACCCAATTTAACATAATTCTCATTCACCAGAAATTCATTCAACATAGTTCTTCATAAATTGTATCAATCAAGCAACTCAAACCAAATCAATCATACAATCTAATCGAGTATGAAGCTATAAACCAACAAGTACAACAATCAAGAATTGATATTAGTTTCCCTTACCTCAGCTTTAACTCAAAGTTGTTCCTTAGAGTTCTATTTTTTACAGGATGATATAACTATACAAACCAAACTTGAATTAGAAATTTAAGCATATCCTTATGATTATAGACAAAATAATATTCAATTTAAGCTATTTTGAATCATAACTCACTTGTAACTCAAAATGCAAATTGACCTCAGAAAAGGGACAAAAAGTGAACTTGTTATGGTTTTCCTTCTCATCGGATAGATGTGTACAGTTATTTCCTTAGATCAATCCTATAGCTTTTAATTTTCGAAAGGATGAAAAATAAGGTTAGAATTATAAAAAAAATAAAAAATAACTTTAGAAAGAAGTTATACAAAGATGATATTTTTTAGAAAATACAACTCAATTAATATAAATTATATTTACAACTTTGAAATTTTATTAATAACATACTTGAGTGTGATCTTTAAAAATCATCTATACTTCTAGACTAATTTACAATATCAACCTTCCATCGATAATGTTTTACATCACAATCACCACAAATATAAACATTTCAATGTCATCACTTATGTTGTGTTTTTTTGGGTGGATGTACTATTCACAAGGAATGAGAAGAGATGATTAGGAGGTGAGTAATGTGTTCTTTTAGAGGTGATATAAGGTGATGGAAGGAGATGATTAGAGGGATTGACTGAAAATTCAATCTCACCATCTATAGTGAGATTAGGGGGTGACAAGCTGGATTTACCAAATTATCCTTCATTATTTAATTTTTGTTACATGTGATTTGGCGGTTAAAATCAATACACGTGGTTTTAGTTCACATTCTTAATTCTATGTTAACGATAATAATAATTTATTATGGTTATAATAAAAATTTATTACTTCTAAAATTACTATTAAAAAGAAAAAAGTTTCCATGTAAATTAATTATTTTCCACCTTATATATTAAATTTATTTTTATACAAAATATATTGTATCATTCATTTTTTATAAATATTTTTTTTATATTTTCAATCATTCAATAAAATTTATAAAATAATTTTAAATTATTTATATATAATTTTATATTATCTATAACAATAGGGACATTTTGGTAATCTAACTTTTTTTTTCTATTAAAAGTTTTTTTAATATATCATAATAGTCCATTCAGTCATAAATTTTTAGAAACTTTACTCTCTAATCTACTCTAGAATCACCTTTGAATCACTTAAAAGAAACAACATCAACTTCAACCTCTAATCCTTTCGATCTTGACCTCTCTCTCTCTAATCCTTCTTCTCAAGAAAACACAACCTTAAACTTAACATAGAGGAAGAAGTACCAATGTAGCATTTAAGTTCGGTGGATTTTGCACATGATCAAGTTTGGCGGTGTAATACGACATATCTTGATGGCTTGGTGGGGAGTTTAAGATAATTAATAATACACCATAATTTGTTGTCTCTCAACAAGTTCTAAAATTACAATTGAACCACGTAAAAAAATGTAATAATAACAATAAGTGGGTCTAGATAAGATATTATAGCATTTGTTTTCAAACTTGTATTTCAAAAATATATCTGTAGTTGTCCTATGTCTACATGATTATTGTAGTTGAATATAATATATACACGTACGTGTTATTCTCAATTATGGATAAACTTGATCATTAAATTAATAATTAATAAAATAGATAATTAAGTTTTAATAATTAATAAAATTATATATAAAAGATTATACATATATATAAATATACTATTATTTTTTAGTGTAACATTTTATTGCGGAAATTAAAGTGAACTTTCTCAAATTTGAGCGCAATTATTTGATTGTTTGCTTAACATAGTACAAACCCGAAATATTACGATTGTACCTTACTACTAATATCATCTGGAACTGTAACGTCCCATTTAATTATTAAACCAAATTAAAGGAAACGTCACGCGATAAAGTATAGCAGCGTAGTATTAGGGTCCTTAACGCAACCCCTACAACCTGGCACACCACGATGCCAACATAAACCAGATACAATTCTAACAAAAAGGTGTAGAGTAAGAAATCATAAGACGATACAGGGGCCGTAGCCCTAAACCCTAAAGAAATCATGAATAAAACGACTTCAGCCCAGATGGCTAAGCTGCTGAATCACCATTCCCTTGCTGACCACGAGAATCTCGCCCATCTGCTCCCATCAACCAAGTCAATGATCATCGCAAGAAAGAAGAACTACATACAAGACAACCATACAACAACCAAGGTAAGCTAGAGCCAACAACTTATGCATCATACAGTCCAATATATATATTCATCATCTCGTATCCATGTAACAACCAAACATGTTATGACTCTTCACTCAATACACTACGACTCGACTCGACTCATCCGGATACGTATAACTTAGTCGGATTCAGCGGATGCTTGCACTTGTGGTGGATACCTCTGCTCGACCCTGAGCTGCTCACCCCCGAGCTATGCGTTACAAGTGTTACGATGAATCAAATCTCCCTCACCACAAGGTTAGCCCTTGATGAATTTCAGGCCTCCTGCTACTCTCACCACAGGGGTCAGACCGCTCTAAGTGAGACTAACTGGCCCCTTAGAGTGTCAGGATGCAGTCCTTACCTTGAATCCTTACCTAGTTATACAGATGGGGCACCACCATGGACATCCACTAACAGGGGTCTTGGAATTACGTCCCGACCACTGAAGCGCGACCCCAGAGGTCTCACCTAGAGACCCCAAGGAATTTATACGCTGACACGGACCAACATTCATAGCTCAGAAATAAACAAACATAAAATCATATTTACATTTCCATACCAACCCTTGAGATTAATTCCTCATACGCATCATATCTCGAATTCATACCTCTGATCATCACCACTCCATGAATCTAGGGCCTCATCTCATATTAATCACGTGTCCCTTTAGTTCCATACCACTCATTCATTTCACATGCCAATATCATACCCAACCCGTCATACGCAATTCATGAATCATGCCAAACATACCTCATGTTCCATTATATACATATCACTCATCATACAATCATACTCAACCAAAA
>Ga0214542_1005184_pt1 | contig 25050 bp, 29 predicted proteins | sample CNSS1metaG_FD_160096 | JGI IMG/M metagenome (GOLD analysis project Ga0214542, IMG submission 160096) | Root nodule microbial communities from cowpea collected in UCLA plant growth center, Los Angeles, California, USA - CNSS1 | ecosystem: Host-associated > Plants > Roots > Nodule | place: USA...
CCAAAAATAATTTATGCAGCTAAAAATCACTTTTTAAGACATTTTTATCACACAAGCTCAAACAACCTAATTATCAAAATTATCAATTAAATCACTCTTTAGGCACATAAATTCAATTAAATACCCATAATTAAACATTAAATGAGGGCAAAAATACGTACTCATCACAAATCAATGCATAACTATTAACCAATTCATGTTTCATGATAACTCCTACAAATCTAGGATGTTATTATCACTCAACAAAATCAAATATATTATTAAAATAATACATAATGAAAATAACACACAATTTGGCAAACATAGGACTCAAACCCAAGTCCTCTCAAATAATCAAGTACTATCCACCATTTGAGCTAGTACTATTCCACATCACAACAATTAACATTTAATGCCATAAAGAATCCCACTACCCGCATTTATTAATGAATTATTAATTAAATTAATTAAATATCGTGGGTCCTACATTCCTCCCACCTTGTAAAATTTTCGTCCTCAAAAATTGGAGTTACCAAGAAATAGTTGTGGATATGACTTCTTCATGAGGTCTTCCATCTCTCACGTCATCTCCTAGGTTGCTTCATCCCAAAGGACCTTCATATTCTGAATCTCCTTTCCTCTGAGTGTCTTGACTTGAGAATCTAAGATTCTCACTTGTCCAACTCCAACTGTCAGATCCTCACGCACTTGGACATCGTCCTACTCTAGTACATGAGTAGAGTGTGCAATGTACTTCCTCAACTGTGCTACATAGAAGACATTGTGCATTTTTTGCCAAGTGAGGTGGCAAAGCAATCTCGTACACTGGTGGTCCAATCCTCCTCGTGATCTGGTACGGCCCAATGAATCTAGGAGTCAACTTTCTCGACTTGAGAGGTCTCCTTATACCAGCTGTCGGTGTAACTTTGAGGAACACATGATCACCTGCCTCAAACTCATGCGGCCTCTTCCTCGTATTTGCATAAGACTTCTACCTGCTCTGAGTTGCTCGCATTCACTAACCTCGGCAAATGTGTTATAAAGTCCATGAAAATGTTGTCCCATTTCCACTAAGGTATATCTAGAGGCTCCAACGTACCACATAGTCTCTGATGTTCAATATTCGCCTTTTGGCACGCAAAAAAAAGAAGCCACATAGTTTGCCACATATGTCTTCATACCAGTCCACCAAAAAGTAGCTTTCAGATCTTTATACATCTTAGTCATTCCTGGGTGAATGCTAAGACGACTCTTATGCCTTTCCTCCAAAAGCGTCTTCCTCAATGTAGGTTTCCTAGGTACACATACCCTCCCTTTGAAACGTAGGATGCCATCTATAGCCATCCTAAAGTCTTTTCCCTTATCAGTACTGATGAGTGCGTATTTTTGCCCTCATTCAGTGTTTAATTTTGGGTATTTAATTGCATTTGTATGCTTAAAAATTGATTTAATTGATAATTCTGATAATTAGGTTGTTTGAGTTTGTGTGATAAAAATGTGTTAAAAACTGATTTTTAGCTGCATAAATTATTTTTGGATATTTTAACGTTTGTTGATGCAGTTGAAGTTAAGATTAAGCTTATTTAAAGGTGGAAAAATAAATTGATTGAAATTACAAAACACCTTTAAATAAGGCTAAAATCAACAAGTTCTGGAAAAATCACTTTTGTACCCCATACATTACTGATGAGTTCATATCTTTGCCCTCATTTAATATTTAAATTTGGGGATTTAATTGAATTTTCTGTGCTTAAAGATTGATTTAATTAGGATTTTTGATTATTGGATTTATTGAGTAAGTTTGGTAAAAGTGGCGTAAAAATTGATTTTAGTTACATAAAATATTATTTGGATATTCTAACGTTTGTTAATGCAGCTGGAATTTATTTTTGGTCATTAATAGTGTGATTTTGAAATATTCAAAGTTACAAAATAAGTCCAAAATCAAGAAATTCTGGAAAAGAATAAATCAGGAGCTTAAATGCACCCCCAGATTTTATTTGCACACTCCTTCTAAAGTGGACCACCAAAAACCCTGTTCTGCACCCCCAGTTTTCACTAAGTTGCACCCATTCTACCACTTAAACTCCACTCAACCAGATCATGTCATGTGGCAATCCTCACCTTTTAAAATTAGCCAACCAGAACAAGCCACGTGTAACAATCCTTCCACGTGTCCAATGGAAGGCTGCCACGTCATCATCTTCATCTCCCAAAATAGAAACCCTAATTTTTCCCAAACCCTAGCCGCCACCATCAACCTCCACGGCAGTCGCCGCCGTTTCTGACCACCATGACCCACCATTGTCGGTGACGCACCAGTCACGGCAGCCACCATCAACACCACTGCACCTCTTCGTTCGCACAACAGCAGCCACCGCGACGCGCCACCACCACGTTCGCACCATCTCTGCAGCAGCCACGGTGACCATCCTTCTCGTCGGAAATAGCACTACAACACCATCACCTGCACCACCGCGCCTGCACATGCTCATTTCCCGCAACCTTCACACCAATCTCGCTGGAGTTCGGAGTAGCGCCGTCACGCACAACAACTACGTCCGCAACAGCAGCGAACACCACCACGCAGCAGCAACGAGCGCGCCACTTCATCACGCACCTGCAGCAGCGACAACGCGACCATCTTCCATTGACGAACCAGATTCGCAACCACCATTGCAGCCTCCGCGAACACCAGAAAAACACCACCTCCATTGTAGATTTGCATCTGCAAACATCAATGACAACACCAGAATCCGTTCGCGCCACTGCCACCCTCGCTGGCAGCCACGCGCAACGCGCACAACCACCACAACAGCGAACACCACCACCAGCAGCGAACCAGATCGCGCAGTAACACCATCATGGCAACATCTTCACGCCATTCCTGCAACCTTCAGAACCAGTCACGGCCACGCCGGAAAACGCTGCTGGAGCAAAGCCACCGTGAACCACCATGCTGTGAGCATCGCCGGAGAAGAAGTCGAATTAGTCACGTCGTCAGTCGCGCCGTCACGCATAGCCAAGGGAGGGAGAAGAGTGTGAGAGTGAAACTTTAATTTTGGAGAGAGAACACTCTACCACGTGTCAGCATCTGATAGGTAGTCAACTGGTCAAATTCTGGTCAATTTTGTAATTGGACAGGAATTGGAAATTGGACAGGAATTAAGTTGCTAATTAATTAAATAAAAATAAAAGATTTTAGCAACTGACAGATCAAGCTCAATATTCAGTTGAAGCCTATATAAAGAGACTTAAGGGAGCAGAAACGACAACAACTTAGATAGTTGAGAACTCTCTGGTTTTGGTAGACACTGTCATCCATCACATCTCTCATTCTCTCTTTTCTTTTATTTTCTATCCTTCATCACATATTATCATGTATTCCATCAAAGCCATGGAGGGCTAAGCTTTAAGGGTTGATTCCACTGTAATTTCTTAGCTGGATTCTGAGGTTAGATGAATTTATGTGTTTGTTATTTTGATTATTGTTGTGGTTTTTGTTTATCTATGTCCTTTGCTTCTTAATCGAATAGAAAATAATGATTTTAAATCCACATGCATGCTAATCATATGAGTTAAAAGGTTTTTAAATTAAATTGAGACTTTACTTTGATTTTGTTTAGAAACTTTTATTTGATTAAATAAGTTTTTGCTAATAATTGAGACTTTACTTTGATTAGAGGTAATTACTTTAACTAAAATTAGTCAAGACTTTACTTTGATTAATTAATTTTTCTATTTGGTGAAGAAACAAAGGAATAGACATGATTAGGCATAGTAAAATTAATTGAGACTGTACTTTGATTGAATTTACTATGGACAATCTAACAATTCTCACTTTTAATTGAGACTTTACTTTGATTAAAAGTGAGAATGCCAACAAATGAATTGAGTCTTTACATTGATTGATTTATAAATCAACAACAATAATTAATTTAACAATAACCTCTAGATAACCAATGAAGAATCTTATTTAGAAAAAGTAGTGGAATTGACTTATTTACTATTATTGTGTTTACAATCTTCCGTGTCATTTTCTTTGCATATCAAAACCCCCTATTTTTATAATTGCTAGTTTTAATTGCACTTTTAAGAATAAAATATTTGAGATCAATTTCGTATTCGTTGTGTGACGACTCAGGGTTATCTTAACCCTAACTATTTTGTTCATTACTAATTTGGCAATACTGAAGTTGCTAAAGTTAAGTGGTGGTAATTTGATCGCCTAACGACAGCGATATCAATTACTTATACATTCCCCTTTTCGAAAATGGGTCTCACCAAAAACCTATTCTGCACTCCCTAATATGTATATTTACACCCCTGCTACCACTTAAACCCAACTCACTCAAATCATGCCATGTGGCAATCCCCAACTTTTAAATATGTCCAATTAAAACAAGCCATGTGGCACTAATCCTTGGAAACACATATGCACCAATTAGACACTGCCACGTCATCATCTTCTTCATCTCCCACAAAGCAGAAACCCTAGCTTCACATTCCATCACGACAACCACCATGGATCTCGCCGGCAGCCTTGCACCTTGCGGCTGCCACCACCATTCTCCATACCTGAAACTCGTCGGAGAAGGCAAACAAAGCTGCCACGTCGCGAAGCATCATCCCTCGCGCCTGCAATAGTAGCGTCCACGAGAGCCTCTCATCTACCGTCTGCCCTCCACCCTCGTCGGTAGCTACCGCGAGTTCCTCCGACCACCGCGAGCAACCACACTGCATCTGCAATGCTCCAGATCTTCATGCAGCACCTCCATCTTCGTCCACGTTCGGGGTGCAGTACTAACACCTCCATTTTCGTGCAGCAGTCGCGCCTGTAGTTGACCACTGCAGTGTTTCTTCATCTTCTTCCCGCGACCAGATCTTCACGGAGCAGCCTCTTCATCATCTTCAGCGCAGCAGCAGCGAAAAGCTTCAACCACCAGCGCACCACCTTCACGGCAACCACGATTTCGCCATTGCATCATCCATCACCGTGCGCAACAGCCATGAATCACGCACACCGCAACAGCAGCGAACCTTCGTCGCGGGAAAACAGCAGCCGCATCCATCATCACGTGTTCGAGAAAAGTGTGAGAGTGAAACCCTAATTCTGGAGAGAGAAGGAGCTGCCACATGTTAGTCTGCTATTACATAGTCAAACTAGTCAAAGATGGTCAAACAGTCAACTCTGGTCAATATTCAAATCTGGTCAATGACTAGTCAAAGGAGAAGGGTTTAACTGAAAATATTAATATTTTTGGATCTCTATGCAAAATTGGACTACAGAATTGAAAATGGGTTATTTAGAAAATTAATACAAATATTATTTGGTGATAATTTATCAGATATCTTTAAATAATTAATTAATTTAATTATATCATAAATTATTAACCAACTATATTTGTTAAATAGTCTATATCTCTCCAAATATCTTTGAATATTTATCTTTATCTTTATTTTAAAAGATATTTGAGAGGTTTTAGCAACAGAAAAGCCCAATCCAATTCCTATATAAAGAAACCAAGGGAGAAGCAGAAAAATAAGCTCGGGACTTCGGAGTTTTGGAACCCTTAGGGGTGCCTAATTTCATTTCCTTTCTCTCTCTTTTCTTCTCTCTATTCTTCTTTTTGTTTTGTATTCCATGAATTGCTAAACTTCTTAGGTTGATTCCATTGTAATTTCATTATGGATTTTGAGGTTAGAATGAATTAATTTTTTTGTTCTTTTTATTATTGTTGAGGTTTTAATTCATCTATGTCTTTTATCTTTGAATCACGTAAAAAGTAATGATTTTAAATCTATATGCATGTTGATCATATGAGTTCAAGGGTTTTTAAATTTAATTGAGACTTTACTTTGATTAAAGGTATTTACTCTAACTACAATTAATTGAGACTTTACTTTGATTAATTATTAATTAAGCTTTTTATTTGGTGAGGAGATAAAAGAATAAAGATGATTAGGCTTAGTAAATTTGATTGAGACTGTACTTTGGTTAAAAGTGAGAACGCTAGCAAATTAATTGAGACTTTACATTGATTAATTTGTAAATCTATAACAATAATTAATTAAGCAATAATCTTTAGATAACCGATGATGAATCTATCTTAAAAAAATAATGGAATCAATCTATTTTCTTTACTATTGTTTTTATTTCTTTTTATCTTTGAAATTTTATTTCTATCTTTGTTTATCTTAATCCCCCATATTTTTATTATTTTATTTGACTAACTCTTTTGTATAGATTTTATAAGAACTAACTTGTTAAAAATCAATTCCGTGTTCGTTGGGAGACGACTTTGGGTTACTTTACCCTTTCTATTTTCTTGACTATTATCTTAGCAATACTGAAGTTGCTATAGTTTAGTAGTATTAATTTGAACGCATCAACGACAGCGTTATCAAGTGCCCAACCATCCAATGATCTGTTGCAACTCCTATGTAGTCCCAAATTCATATCCCGGAGCTTCTTCATCAATTCTAGCTCCTTCATCATTAATGTCGACATATGCACTCTCTTCCTGCTCAAAGTGTCTACAACAACATTAGCTTTACCTGGATGGTGCAGTAATTCAAAGTCATAGTCTTTGAGGTATTCCATCCACCTCCTCTGTTGCATATTAAGCTCCTTTCAATCAAACAAGTATTTCAAGCTGTTGTGATCGCTGAAGACTTGGAACTCGGAACCATACAAGTAATGCCTCCAAGTCTTGAATGCAAATACCACTACAGCTAACTCTAGGTCATGCGTCAGATAATTCTTCTCATGCACTTTCAACTGTCTCGACGTATAGGCCATTAGTCTTTTATCACGCATCAGCACACAACCCAACTGATACGAAGCATCATAGTACACCTCAAACATCTTGGTCGTGTCTAGAATGGCTAACATTGGTGTGGTTGTTAGTCTTCTTTTCATGTCCTCAAAATAGGCTTCACACTCATCTGTCCACGAGAAAGGCTGGTCCTTTTTTGTTAGCTATGTTAATGGACTCACAATCTTGGAGAAACCCTCCACAAACCTCTTGTAATAGCTTGCTAAACCCAAGAAGCTTCACATCTCAGTAACCGTTTGTGGCCTCCCCATTTCACCATCGTCTCAATCTTCGCTAGGTCTACTGTTGCTCCTTGGACTAAGATTACATGACCCAAGAATTACACCTCTTCCAGCCAAATAACACACTTTGACAACTTTCCATATATTTGATGTTCTTTGAGAACTACTAGCACCACTCTCAGATGATCTGTAGATTAGAATGTTGTCAATGAATACTACAACAAATTGATCCAAGTACGGCCGGAAGATCATGTTCATGTAGTCCATGAATATGACAGGAGCATTAGTCACTCCAAATTGCATCACCACATACTCGTAGTGTCCATATCGTGACCTGAAGGTTGTCTTTTATACATCCTCTAACTTTACTAAGATCTGGTAATATCCAAACCTCAAGTCAATCTTAGAGAACATCGTGGCTCCCATCAACTGATCCAACAAGTCATTAATCCTCAGCAGTGAGTACTTATTTTTTATGGTAAGCTTGTTCAACTAACGTTAGTCAACACACAAACTGAAACTACCATCCTTTTTCTTCACTAAAAGAATTGGTGCTACCCATGGCGACGCATTCGGTTGTATGAACTTCTTTTATAGCAGGTCTTCAATTTTATTCTTCAACTCGGCTAACTCTACCGGTGCCATTTTGTACGGTGCCATCGAGACTAGGTCAGCTCCAGGGATAAGATCAATAGTGAAATCCATATCCCTGCTTAGTGGTAGTGTATGAATTTCGTCTAGAAACACATCTGCATACTTATCCATCACCAGTATGCTTCTGATCTACTCCTTTGTTCTTTTCTTTTCCCCTTGGGTCACTATCATGAAACAAGTAGCTCTAGCTTTTATCTCCTTCATCGCCTTTTGAGTCCAGATCAACTCAAGTCCTCCTACATCTGGAAACACCACATTGTGTCGTCCACAATCAATAACAATATGGTTGCTGGACAACCAGTCCATCCCAGAATCACGTTCAGTCCCACCATCAGTAAGCAGATGAGATTCACCTTGAACCTCTGGCCTTCCACTTCCATAGGGCATCCCAAACAAATAGAATTGGTGGGTACCTCGCCAGATGCTGATGTCGCAACTATCAACTCGCACCCTAACTCTCGCATTACAAGTCTGAGCCTCCTCACGCATTCATTGGACACAAATGAATGGGTGGCTCTTGAGTCAAACACCACCACCACACTGTTATCAAAAAGCATAACAATTTTCCAGTTTTCTGCACTAGATTAGTTGACTGAGTCGCCTTGGTACTGGTCAAAGAATATACTTGCTTGCTCTAAGTCGCTCTCCTAATGGTTTATTTGGCGGAGCTCCACTACCTGGTTTTTTGTTGGGACACTATCGAGCAAAGTTTCCAATCTGTCACACATATAGCACTTGTCAATGCTAGTACCGCCACTAGAGCTACTAGAGGGTTTTGGGCAATCCCTCTGGAGATGCTCTCCACCATAGTTATAGCACTACAACTTCCTAATCGAAGACTATGGTCTGTTGTATGGTTTCTTCTATTGCTAGGAGTCTGTGGTGACCTTCTTCGGTCATGCCCCTCTATTGGGCCCCATCTCCAGCTGTTCCACTACTTTGGCTTGCTCGACAAAAATTTGGAATTCTCTGATCTTGAGTGGCATTAGGAATCTGGGAAACTTATGTTTCAGTCCGCCTTCAAACTTTTTGCACCTCCATTCCTTTGTGACAGCTTGCGAGTAAAACCTTGCCAAGTAGTCAAACCTATCAATGTACGCCTGCACAGTCATAGTCTCCTGTTGGGATGTGAGGAATTCAACTTCCCTCTCATGTTTGGCATTACCATGGAAATATTTCTTGAGGAACCTCGTCCTGAACGTTGTCCATGTCACCTACTCTACACGAGTCTACATCAGCTGTTGCATCCCATGCCACCAATACTCAATGTTTGCCACTAGAAAAAATGTGACAAATGTCAGCTTCTGCGCATCGGTGCAGTCAATAACTCTGTAATTTTCTCGCACTCTTACAGTCAGGCATCTACCTCGTCAAGAGTGGCCTTGCCAGAGAATTTGGTTGACCTTTGCCTCATGAAATCATCCATTGTCATTGGTCAAGTAGGTGGAATCATGGCTCGAGGTTGTGTTGCCACCGACTTATTGGCATCAACCATTCAGTGGAATTTGTTAGCGATCTCATCTGCTCTAGCATTATTTCTACACCTCCTGTTAGCCATAGCCTAAGCACGCCACATATTCCAATTGTTATCATTACACAACTAAGTGATAACCACACAAAAAACTCTTAGCAATCAAAATAGTAGAAATTTGTCTGGCACGCGAAACACGATAAGCTCACTCCCTATAGACCCTAAAAATCTTTTGAAAATAAAGCTCTGATACCAAATGTAACATTCAGGTCAAATATTATGAATTTAAATAATAAAATAAAGAAATAAGAATAAAACATCATTTAATATAATTTTATTTTCCAAAAACACAAAAATTTAAAACTTTACTAAATAGTAAAATTTATCTAAAATTCAAAGTTTATAAAAACTCAATACATAATCAAGGTCTATACATCCATGGTTACAAGTTTTATTAAAATCCCAAAATGTAGTAAAACTCTATAGTAAAAATCCCCATATAGCCCACGCTCCAGCTCTATGCCTCACCAGATTCACCTGTAACATCATCTGCTCTTATGTACTGCATACATAATCATCGCCACATAAAAGCAGATAGGGTGAACTAAGAGTATAAAAAACATATACAATTCAGATATATAAACACACAAACATCAAAGGAATGTCATCCATTGATTCCGAACCACATGGCCACCACCATGTTATCCATGTTCTACATCTTTAGATGAATACCTCAAAATGTTTTGTTGCCTCACCTATAAGCCACAACTTGTAGAACACGTGTGGGAAACCAGCTATGGACCACTCTTCGTAATGCCAGGTAGAGTTCCCAATACGAACGTAGTTTGTAATGTCCTAAGACAACCAAAATCGTCAGCTATTACCGAGGAGGGCAATCTATTTGGACCCATCCGTACGAGCCACAACTCGCACACTCACATCGACAACCCAAGCCACAACTCAAGAGTTCCTCGTGTTCATCCACCATCCCGAGCCACAACTCAAGAGATGTCATTCTGAGCCACAACTCAAGGTATGCAACGTGCTTAACCCTTATCCCGAGCCACAACTCAAAGGATACGTTTCGAGCCACAACTCAAGGAACCCCAACAAGCCGACCTTCGAGGTATCACCAAAGCTTTGTAGACCACGCATATCCACAGCAATCAAAACATAAGTTTCTAGATCGCATGGCGAGGGACACGTGTCGCTACGCACCAAGCGCCTATGATCTGATTGTCCTTGCAAGTATCGTCTAGCGGGACTGCCCTCACTGATGAGTCATTATTTCCCCCCATTCCACTAGCCTTTGTGTACCCATTTGATAGTTGTTCAGTGCTTAATTCTTTATCCTTAGTGTGTTTTCATCTATTGGACTTTATTAGGTCGTTGTTCCAAATTTGGGTTAATTTCTCATTATTTGGCCTAATTTTCGTTTTTAATTATTTTTAGGTATTTAGATGAATCAATTTTGGAGCTTGCACATTAATATTAAGTTGAAGAGAGTTGCCACATCATTTCCACATCATTTAAGTGAATGGGCCAACATTTGAGGCCTAGTAGTGGAATTTTTGTAATTCTGCACCCAATAGTGGCATTTTTATAATTGCTAGAGGCAGAATTGACTTGACCACAAGATATTTAGGTCATTTTGGCATGCAATTGGACTTCATCTCTTCCAACCTCCATTTTCACGTTTTCAAGTTTTGGAGGGTGTCCATGGAGGTGTTCCTTTCATTTTTCACGTTTTTGCACTAGTTTTTACCGTTTTTATGCACATTTGATAGCACCCATTGTTAGATTTACATTTTGAATTCATTTGGTAGCTTGGGCATCTCATTTTGTGGATTGTATTGACTTGGAACAACACCCATTGATGGGGTTTTCAATTTTTATACCATAGCGACGTTTTTCGTTCAATTGAAGCTCTAAAATTTGTCTTTTGATGTTGAAATCGCGTTTGGGGAATTTGTAAGTTAGGGTTTTTGGTGTTATATTTTTTTAAATTCAGATTTGAAGTGTTTAATTGCCCTATTTCAATGTCTAGCTAAATTCGTGTATTGACTCCTTGATGAAAATTCAATTAAGCTTTCAGGTTGTGCTTATTTTGTAAAATCTGCCATGTCTTTATCTTGAATTCGTGGAATGCATGTGGTTCATCTGTTCATGCTTAATGTATGTAGCTTGGCTGTCACAAATTTTTCGATGTGTGCATTGCTTAATTGCATAATGAAGTTGGATAGTAACTTTCGCTTAGTGGGTTATTATCTAGTGGATTGAGAGAAGGCAGAGGTGTTAATTTGGTGGCCCATGATAAGTGAAATTGTGTTTGAATCAAGGATGTCAGTACATTTTAATCACTATCCCATTAAATTGAATTTGTTGATTAACATTGTGAATCTGCCAAACCCCCCCTATGTTATAGTGTTGTGTTTGAATCTAAAAATTAAGCTTTGGATGAAGATATTGGTCGTTGTGATGTAATCCAACCAAGCATACACGATCCTTCAAGCCCAACATCCAGTGGAAGCCCATTGAGAGGCCGAACAACAAGGTCTATGATAAGAAAGATTCAAATGGATATTCTTCTAAATGACCATCAAGACCAAAGCTTCCACACATTATTCACATGGGCTAAGGAAATCACCAAGATATGAAGGATTACATGTAATTGCAGTAGAATAGAATTTATTTTGGGCCAATGTTTAGGCCTTGCTTTCCAATAATACATAAGACATGAAAGGAACATAGGATGGGGTGCAAATTGGGCTCGGCCCATTTCTCTTCATGCATAGCCGAGACTACCAAAGACAAGGCAAGGCAAGGTTGCTCCTTTGCTTTATGGTTTGAGTAAGGTTGGTCATCAAATCCAAAGGCCAAAAACACTCCTTATTCTTCAAGCCAAGATCCAAGGGGCGTGAAATTGCCTCCTTCTCCAAGCTTTCACCAACGACCAAGATCAAGGCCCACTCCATGGCTCTCCTTTCTCATGTGTAAATGGCTTCATATAAAAGCCAAAAATTCACTCATTTGTATCACTCTTGAATTTTTGTGCAATAGAAGCCAATGAGTTGAGAACACTCCTCACTATTGCCACTTGAGAGTCATCTTTTAGAGAGTTTACTCTCTTTGCCTCTAGCCCCCTTCCTAAGCTAGAGCCAATTCTAAATCACTCACTCTTTCATCTATCCGTTACAAGCAAGAGCCTACAAACTTGCCTTCCACTCTTCCATACTTCCTCCATCATTTTCGCTGCACTTAGAGCTCACATGTCTCGGCAAGCTCCATCATAGTGGTATCTAGAGCCATCCAAACCGTGGAGTGGTACCTTGTCTCGGTTTGGTAAGGGTTATCTTCATAGCTTGTTTATTTTTCCTTTTTTCTATGTTGTTTGCTCTCTTCTCTTCTTCTTTCATTGTTCTTCATCTTTCACGGTTCATTTGTTGTGTTTACGTGTTGTTTTGTGTTCATCTTCCCTTGCAACAATGAGACTACAAGCAATCTTTGATTTCTAGTGGTAGTTCTTCGTGCTTGCTTGGTGCATAGTGTTATACGTTTTCCTTTAAGTTCAGCACCATTTACTTAATCTATTGAGTTTTCTTTCATTTTAATCGGTGAATCTTGCTTGTTTTTCATTATTCTATCGTTTAAGTTTTTCTATTGTCTTGTTCTTCACTTTTGTTTCATTTCCACCATTTACTTGCTTCATTTTGGTGTTTTACTAGCTTAAAACCGTGCCACCATTTTAGAAATACACAAATGATGCTTACACTATGCGTGTGGATGGTTGGACAGTTTTCTTGCCAACATTAAACCATTTTCACCTTTAGTTGTGGTACCTTAGGGTCTTGGGATGTTCATCTTTCATTCATGTATGATTTTAGTTTATAATCATGCTCCACTCATCTCAATTTTCGTTTGAACATCTGCAAAATTTTTCAGAGAGCAATATGCTCCAGTTTCTCTATTTTCCAGAGCGCACACCTTCTGTTTGTTACATCTCTTGAGTGATATAGTGACTGCTAATTTTACTTGTTTGTTGTGCCTGAAGGATCAGACATCATCAAAAAATTTGCAAAAAGAATCACTCAAAACCATTGAGAAATGATTTCGCAATAAATCATCAAAGTCTGGCCAACAATTAATGTTTTCAGTGCTTGTTGTGCCTCTTTTTCACTCTGTTTTCCAAACGCACACTATTTTTGTTTGATTTAATTGGAACGATCCACTCCACCAATTCACTTTAAAAAAAATGTGTCAAAAAATGTGCAATACAAAAAATATGATAAATCCTCAAAGTTGAGGCTACTGTCAGCCTTTTTATTGGTGCAGTATTTTTCCAACTTTCTCTGTTTGTGCGTTTTGGTGTATTTTCAGCTCTAATTTCAGTGCTTTTTGTCTACCAATGTCTTGGCCTAAGTGTGTCTCCTTTATTGCTATCAAATGCATTCAATTTGGAGTGGTGTACGCCCTCCCATTGGCATGAATGCATAACGGACTATAGGCCTTATTACAAGCACTACACTTTCTGTTTTGTTTTCGTAGATCCATTCTAGTTCCCTTCTAGGATTCTCTTTGTTGTGCTTCCCTCCTTGTGTGCCTTTAATTTTTTTTCGCTTGTCCATTCTTGGCATTTCAATTCTATATTGTCACTATAATTTCATTTGGTTTAGTATTTCCTAATTCGCTTTTCTTGTGTTTTCTTTCATTTGGCAAGTAATGTTGGTTCCAATGCTTATGGATATGAATTAAGTGTTTGATTCTGATTTAGTTGCTAGCGTAGGTAACATCTTAGGGGGTGGTTGAGGAGTAAATCTCTAACGGTTGTGCTCATTTTTTTTTCTCGTTCCCCTACCCTTCACTAAAATTGGAGAGTTTGAGCCTTACTTTTCTTGTGCATGAGTGTTGAGTACTAACATTAGCCTTGGCATAGTTTTTGTGTATTGTTTTGTTGTATTTTTTTTTTGCAGCTATATTATGGTCATTTGGTGCCAATTCAAATCCATTTCAAGGGTGTTTGCTACCTCACAAAGCCCCCAATTGGTTTTTACCTTTGGCCATCAACTAAGGCCTCCAAATTCATTCCTCAACTCTTGCAAAAAAAAATTTCCAGCAACCACTCCATAAGTGTGATGCTCTTGGGTGCTCTCTTAGAAGCAACAATTGGAGTCCTTTGGCTGCACATTATTGCATGCAAATTGTTACCACTTTATAGTTTTTTCCTTGCTTTGTAATTTGGACTACTTAGGTGTCTTGGGGAACCACAAGGTGTTTAATCCCATCTCCTAAGTAGAACCTTCATCCTCTATTAGTGATTCATTTTTAGTTGTAAGTGTGTTGAAAGTTCTAAGTGCTTTCTCACCTTACATTAGGCTGCATAGTTTATATTCAAGTTTTCCCGTTGTTTAGTGGCTTAAAATTTTGAGACCAAAGTCTCTTCATATTTTGGCCAATTAGGGGTCTGTCTTTAGTGTTTTATAGCTTCCTTTTCTTGTGCTTTGTGTGACCTAGTGTTTAGTGATTTTTCATAATTTCTCACTAAGCCTTTGTGTGAATTTTTCTCTCCAACCTTTCACAAGTGCTCCTTGGCTAGAATTGGCCTTGGTACTTAAGTAGTCTTCTTAGACTCACCTCGCCTACCTGGAGGTTCACTTGTGTGTTTCAAAAACTTTCATTCACACCTTGTCTTAAGTCTTGAAATTATGAACAATCATGAGCACTAGAACAACAACCCATGCTAGGGCGCAACCCACCATGATTTTCCATCACACACACACACCATAATACAAGTGCGGATGAAGAAGACCGTCCATCTTCTCCCAACCTTCAAAATCTCCACAGAGATGTTAGTGATATCAAGGTTTAAATGGCTGTCATGCAAGCCAATTTACATTTCCTAATTGAGAAATTGAGGAATCTGGCATACACTCACCGTGATCCCCCTAGGTCTTCTTGCCCTCCGTCAAGACATCATGGTCATGACCTTAGTGACGAGGAGGAGGAATACCACCGCTCCTTTCAAAGGCAAGCTCTTCATGATAGGATACAAAGGCGTGTACCTCCTAACCAAAGAGAAGTCAAGATAGAGTTGTCTCCTTTCTTTGGTAAAGACAATGTGGAGGCCTATCTAGATTGGGTGGCAAAGGTTGAACAATTTTTTGACAGCCACATGGTTGAGGAAGACAGACGTGTCTCTCTTGCTATCCTCAGCTTCCAAGGCCATGCTTTAAATTGGTGGACAGCCTTTGTCCTCCAAACGAGAAAGAAAGGCCTTCCCGAGATTGAATATTGGTTTGATCTCAAAGAGGCCCTCCATGCCCGCCATGTTCCTTCTTATTACAAAAGAGAGCTTATGGATAAACTCCAAAGGCTCCAACAAAAAAATATGACTATAGAGGAATATAGGCAAAGAATGGAGCTCTACATCTTAAGGGTTGGGATTGATGAAGTGGAAGACCTAACCATTGCTAGGTTCTTGAGTGGCCTCAATTACAACATCAAGGATAGGGTTGAGTTGTTGCCTTACCGGGATTTAAATTAACTTGTGCAAATGTCTATCAAGGTCGAGCAACAACTCTTGAAGAGACCTTTTCACAAGGACTCTTCTCCCTCTTTTTCCAAATCTGATTTTCAAAAGAAAGATTCTTTTCAAGAAAAAGAGAGCACTCCAAGACACCAAGCAAAAGGTCATGATAGAGGTGCATCCGCCAACAGAGGTAGTGAGATCAAATGTTTCAAATGTTTAGGTAGAGGTCACGTGGCTTCTCAATGCCCTACCAAGCGCACCATCGTGATAAAGGGCCAAGACCTCTACTCCAGTCAGGATGAGTCTCATGAGGAATCTCATTCCTTTAGTGACTCCCATAGTGACACATCTTCCAAAGACAAAACCCATGCATATGCCAAAGAAGGTTCTTTTTTGATGATTCAGAGGCTTCTCAATAGCCATCAAAACCTTCCTCTCAATGATCAAAGGGAAAATATTTTCCACATGCGTTGTAAAGTTTCCAAAAAGCTTTGTTCCTTGATCATTGATAGTGGGTCTTGTTGTAATTGTTGTAGTACAACTATGGTTGAGAAGTTGAAGTTGACCTTGATGTCGCATCCTAAACCTTACAAAATCCAATGGAAGCTTGCCACATTCTCTTAGGTAGGCATGGCAATTTGACCGCAAAATCACCTATCATGGCCATACCAATGAGATCACTCTCCAACATCATTCCAAAACTTATGTTCTGCATCCCCTCACTCCTACTCAAGTCGCCCATGACCAAGCTTAAATGCGAGCTAGGAGAGAGAAAGAAAATTCCATTAAGTTATCCAAGGAATCAAAGCAAAAGGTAGAGGAAGCCTCTTCTTCTAAGAATGTACATCATGATGTGCTTCTCACTCAAAAAGCTCTTCTTCAAACCCTTCATGATGAACACCTTTCCTACCTTTTACTTTGCCAAGTTGTCCTCAAATGTCTGCAACATCCATCACTTAAGGATCTACCTCCTTCTGTCCGTGCTCTTCTTCACGAATTTGAACATATTTTTCCAGAGGATGGTCCCCAAAGCCTCCCACCTTTTAGAGGAATTGAGCACAAAATTGATTTTGTCTCAGGTGCAAGTCTACCAAATAGACCAACTTATAGGACAAACCCAATGGAGACTAAGGAGATAGAAACTCAAATCACTGAGTTGTTAGACAAAGGATGGGTTCAAAAAAGTTTAAGTCCTTGTGTTGTTCCTATGTTGTTGGTGCCCAAGAAAGCTGGGAAATGGTGCATATGCTGCGATTGTAGGGCCATCAACAACATCACAATAAAATATAGACATCCAATTCCTATACTTGATGACTTGATGAATTGCATGGAGCAAAATTGTTTTCAAAAATAGACCTCAATAGTGGTTATCACCAAATTCGTATTGCCAAAGGTGATGAGTGGAAAACCGCTTTTTAAACAAAATTTGGTATATATGAGTGGTTAGTCATGCCTTTTGGCCTAACCAATGCTCCTAGCACTTTCATGCGTTTAATGAATCATGTTCTAAGGGATTGTTTGGGGAAATTTGTAGTTATTTATTTTGATGACATTTTAATTTATAGCCTAAGTTTCACTTTTCATCTAGGACACCTTAGGGTAGTCCTTTCTCTTCTTAAGGACCATCAACTCTATGCCAACATTGACAAGTGCACTTTCTGTGTCGAGAGTGTCATCTTTCTAGGGTTTATGGTCAATAAAAGTGGGGTACATGTTGACCCCGAGAAAATCAAAGCCATCCAAGAATGGCATATTCCAAAGAATGTAGGGGACGTCCGCAGCTTCCATGGGCTAGCTAGCTATTATAGGTGGTTTGTTCCCCATTTCTCCACCATTGCATCACCTTTAAATGAACTTGTCAAGAAATACACACCTTTTGTGTGGGGTGATAGGCAATAACAAGCCTTTGATGAGATCAATGCTACACTCACCCAAACGCCAGTTCTAGCTCTGCCAAATTTTGACAAAACCTTTTAGCTAGAATGTGATGCTTCTGGGTTGGCGTAGGTGCGGTTTTATTGCAAGAAGGCCATCCAATTGCATACTTCAATGAAAAACTCAATGATTGTTCTCTCAATTATCCAACCTATGACAAGGAGTTGTGTGTCTTTGTGCGTGCTCTTCATACTTGGGAACACTATCTTGTGTCAAAAGAGTTTGTTATTCACATTGATCATGAAACTCTCAAGTATTTGAAAAGCCAGCACAAGCTCAACAAGAGGCATGCAAAGTGGGTTGAATTTCTAGAACAATTCCCTTATATCATCAAATACAAGAAAGGGAAATCCAATGTTGTGGCTGATGCACTTTCAAAAAGATATACTCTTTTAGCCAAACTTGGATCTCAAATTCTTGGATTTTACAATATATGTGAATTGTATAGTCAAGATCCCTTCTTTGCTCCTATTTATTCTAATTTCTTAAATAAGTCCCAAGGCGGCTTCTATATCTCAAATGGATATCTTTTCAAAGAAGCCCGCCTATGCATTCCATGGGGTTTTCATCGTAAACTCTTAATCATTAAGATGCATGAGGGGGGACTTATCAGCCATTTTGGGGTTGCCAAAACGTTGGCAATGCTTAAGAAAAATTCTTTTTGCCCTACATGAAACATGATATTCAAAAACATTGCGCAAGTTGTTTGACTTGTTTGCATGCTAAGTCTAGCACAATGCCTTTTGGGATGTATACTCCTTTCCCTATGGCTTCCACCCCTTGGGAGGATATTAGCATGGACTTTGTCCTAGGGCTTCCAAGGACTTCTAGGGGTGTTGATTTGATTTTTGTGGCTGTGGACCGTTTTTCAAAAATGACACATTTTATTCCATGCCACAAAGTAGATGATGCAAGCCACATTGTAAAGTTGTTCTTTAGAGAAATGGTTCGTCTTCATGGCTTACCCAAGACAATTGTGTCTGATAGGGATACTAAGTTCCTTAGCAATTTTTGGAGGACCTTGTGGTCTAGGCTTGGAACTAAACTTTCTTTTTCTACTTTCTGTTACCCTCAAACTGATGGACAAACAAAGGTAGTTAATAGACCCCTCTCCACATTGCTTAGGGTTGTGCTTAAGGGGAACCATAAATCTTGGGATGAGTATCTTCCCCATATTGATTTTGCATACAATAGAGTGGTCCATAGCACCACCAAACTCTCACCTTTTGGGGTTCTCTATGGTTTTAACCCTCTCACCCCTCTAGACTTGTTACCTCTTCCATCTTCTTTTGACTTTGTTCATAAAGAAGGGGTTTATAAGTCCTAATTCATCAAAGATTTATGAGAAGGTTGAAAGTCAAATTCAAGCCCAGATGGAAAAGATTGCACATTCTAAAAATAAGGGCAAGAAAGTTCAGTCATTCAATGAGGGTGACTTAGTTTGGTTACATCTAAGGAAAGAAATATTTCCTCACCTAAGAAAATCCAAACTTAGTCTTCGAGGTGATGGTCCATTCCAAATTCTAAAGAAGATCAATAATAATGCTTATCAATTAGATCTTCCTGCTGAATATGGTGTGCATTCTACATTGAATAAAACTGACTTAGTTCCTTTTACAGGTTCTATAGATGTTGAGGATGACCACCACGATTTGAGAGAAAATCCTCTTCAAGGGGGAAGGGATGATGTGATCCCACCAAGCATACATGATCCTTCAAGCCCAACATCCAGTGGAAGCCCATTGAGAGGCCCAACAACAAGGTCTATGATAAGAAATATTCAAATGGATATTCCTCTAAATGACCATCAAGACAAAAGCTTCCACATATTATTCACATGGGATAAGGAAATCACTAAGATGTTAAGGATTACATGTATTTGCAGTAGAATAGAATTTATTTTGGGCCAATGTTTAGGCCTTGCTTTCTAATAATACATAAGACATGAAAGGAACATAGGATGGGGTGCAAATTGGGCTCGACCCATTTCTCTTCATGCATAGCCGAGACTACCAAAGACAAGGCCAGACAAGGATTCTCCTTTGCTTCATGGTTTGACTAAGGTTGGTCATCACATCCAAAGACCAAAAACACTTCTTGTTCTTCAAGCCAAGATCCAAATGGCGTTACATTGCCTCCTTCTCCAAGCTTTCACCAATGGCCAAGATCAAGGCCCACTCCATCCAATGGCTCTCCTTTGTCATGTGTAAATGGATTCATATAAAAGCCAAAAATTCACTCATTTGTATCACTCTTGAATTTTTGTGCAATAGAAGTCAATGAGTTGTGAACACTCCTCACTATTGCCACTTGAGAGTCATCTTTTACAGAGTTTACTCTCTTTTCCTCTAGCCCCCTTCCTAAGCTAGAGTTAATTCTAAATCACTCACTCTTTTACCTATCCATTGTAAGCAAGAGCCTACAAACTTGCCTTCCACTCTTCCATACTTCGTCCATCATTTCAATTGCACTGGGAGCTCACATGTCTCGGCCAAGCTCCATCACGTTGGGAGACGACTTGGTTCAACTTTCACATACTGCATTTAAGTTGTTTTAATTTGGTAGGGTACGACCTCTATCAAATTTGGCTTCATTGTCGGGGACCAATAGTTTTGTTCGAAGTAAAATTTTCAGTGTATTTGTGTTTGTGTGTTGGTGTTTTGGTGTGTGTAGTTTAAGTGTGGTTAAGTTGGTATATGTTGATTGTGATAGTGTTTATGTGTGTTTTTGTGTAGTGTGCGTGTTATTTGTGTTGTAGAGTGAATAGTGTATGAATAATGTCAAATTTTGGAATTTAACTTGTGGATTTGTTTTGTAGCTATGGTACTTGTTTTGACTTGAATCTGAAAATTAAGCTTTGGACGAAGATATTGGTCATTGGGAGAAGACTTGGTTCAACTTTTACATATGCATTTAAGTTGTTTTAATTTGGTGGGGTACGACCTCTATCACTCACCGTCAAGTAGTTCAAACACCACCGCCAAGTGTCGCACCAGTACTCGAGCTGACTGATTTTGATAATCCTGAAAGCGATTTAAGACCGCGAAATCATTACCAACTACCACCCAAGTTACATTCCAAATTACTAGCTATATTCAATTCATGTCAATTCATCCTAGATAGATCACAGCTCCAACTCACATTCCAAATAATAGCTTCATATCAAATTTCCATTGAAACTTACATAAGTGTTTACCAACACTTCATTCATAAATCTGAACCCATCAAAGAACATGGTCAAGTTTCTGGACCTCCACCCACTAGTGTAAAATTAGTTTTTTATACCTATATATTATACCTATTCAAATTTATTAGACATAAAAAAGAGAGACCATAATAATTTTATGAATAATATGAATTTTTTTATTCCTGTTGGACCTAAAATAGGTATAAAAAGTGATTCAGTGGCATTTTAAAAATATTAAATGAAACTTTTTATAATTGTTCTAAGTATAATAGGTATAGAATATTCGATTTTTCATTTAGCCTTGCCACTTCTCAGTGATGTTTCACGTTTCCAGAGCTTCCCTCTTTTTTTCATTTCCATTTACTCCTGACATTGGGTCTCATCGTTTCCGTCCAGTGTTGGCCTGTTGCTGCTGAGGTCTGTTCCCGTTTGCCGTTTGGGTTCAACGTCTGTTGTTCGCCGTCCGCCGTTCGCCCTTCGTCGTTCGTCGTTCACCCTTCGTATTTGTTGTTCGCATTCGTCATTCGCGGTCTGTCATCATCTTCTCCATTCTCCTTTCCTTCATCATTTGCGTTCGCTCCTCCATTGGAGTTGATCTGTTCACGTTCGTGTTTCGCACCTCCATTGCTGTCACGTTCGTGTTTCGCACCTCCATTACTGTCAGGTTCAGGCGATATCACTATTCTCCTATTATTTGTTGGGTTTGTTGTTGTTGCTATGTTTGATGTTCCCGTTTTTCCTATTTTTGCTAGGTTAGGTTGTTTCTGCAAAGAATTTAGGGTAGGTTGTTTCTGCAAAGATTTCTGCAAAGAGCTTCTATGGATTAAGGAAAACTATAGAAAAGGTACGTAACTGGTTATTATCATTCCATATGTTTTTATCAAGATTTCTTGCGTCTTGTGGAAATAATAGTTAACATGATTTTAGATAAATGATTGCTTTTGAGATGAAATAACTTTCAGCAGATATTATGTAGGATGACGAATGTTACACTTGGTTTCCCAATAACTTGCCATTTGATTTTAAAGTGCAGAACATGAATTACCAAATTGAGTTTAGTAAGACAAATAAACCTACATTGATCATGAATATCTAACATTGTCATAGTGCTTATACTTACTTTTTCATTGATGAAGATGTGCTTCTCAAAAGAAGAAAGGCTATCTACACTACACTTCTTCCCTGTCAGTTTTCAGTGTTGAAAGATTGCTTCCACTTTATCTTAATTCTTAGTTGCTAAACTTTATTAGGATGTAAGTTTTTAACTCATTTTTCATTAAATCGGGTTGTTCGCCAAAAGTCATGTATACTATTTCTGGAAAAGCCACCAAAATGCAGAAGAAGTTGTCTTTGCGCATCAGTTAAAACTGCAATCTTCGAACACAGAGTTAACAAAAATAAGGACATTGGAATTACTAGGATTAATACAAGACAATAGGGATAGAGGAGTTTGATTTTTTCCACCCACCCAATCTCATCTTTCGATCCATCTCCATCACTTCTTTTTTTCTCTTTTCTTTTGTTTTTCATGTCCCTGTCCATTTTTCTCCTCTCCCACTTTTTGTTTTTTTATTTCCCTGTACGAACTAATGCATGTCACATTATTCTTTTCATTTTCTTCACTTTTACTACCTCTTTTCTTTTATTTAGAATCTTTTCAAAAGCTAAATTATCACTTTTACTAAACCCTCTCTAGTAAGAGCAAGTCACCTTTTTTACATGGCAGGACTACTATCAACGAATTGGTACAGTCTATATTTACTATATCTAACCATCAAAGTTGAGAATAGTGACAAACAGAAAAGAGTGTTGCAGACAATTGTATAAAAGTATTTGAAAGATCACGGACTTGGACTGGTGTATTGATAGCAGCTCGCTCAATATGACCTCTATGGTAGCTATGATTTAGGTCTATCTCCAGAAACCTCCGGGCTCTAGCAATGTGTGCACCCTTTGAAATTCATAAGCTTCCTTTTTACGTTCTTCTTACCATTTCAACACTTCTTTTCTATCATTGTACCAAAGGTCAACTGTTCTCCTAACCTCTTTCACAGAAACCTGAGAAAAAACTGTGAAACTTTGTTTGGAAAACCAAATCAATAATGAAGGGACTTGTAAACTATTTAAGCCCTTCACAATAAGTTACAGAATTCAAGGTACCTTCCAATCCCTTGATAGCCCAACTGGAGTCTTTCTATACGCAATTGTGAAGTTAAGCATTTTGGCTTTTCTTCTTTCTGAAGCAAAGGCATCCTAAAGTGAAAAAGAAATGTAATAGATAAATGGCATGTTGTTTTAGGATCAACCAATGAGCAAATAGGTATATTTTGTTTAAATATTGATTTCAAATTAACTGTGTATCATGCATGTGTTCTCATAAATTGTTACAGTTGAGATAAATAAAAGAGACTATATTTTAGAGTAATTGAGAGAGCTTGAAAACTCTTCTCATATGTTCTCATTTATATTGATAGGATTCTGACACAATGTGTATAGGGAAAATCATTGATAGATATTTAGGTACAAAGATAGGTATGGCTAATAGGTACTAGCATTGTCCAAGTACAACTACTTCCTAACTATATTTAATGCTTATTCTAATAGTTACTATATAGAACTGGAGGAGAAATATATCTTTAGCAAGAAGGATTTGATATAATAATGCTAAGCTGGCTACAAGAAGATTAACTAAACCTCAAATCATATTATTAAATACATTCACACATCCGCAAACTCTAATGAATTTTTCGGCATATATGTTTGGAACCCCATAACATTTAGATCACAAACACACATGCTCAATGTTGGATGCTTTCCCTCTTATCAGTGCAAGCAGTAGCTGCCCTTTCATTGCAGTGATAACATCCATAATTCATTCTTTTTTAAAAGAAAAAAAAAACTTATTCTTTTAGGTTTCAGATATTGCTACCCATTTCTTCTATTTTTGAATGTATATGGAAACAAGTTTTTCTTTTCTTTTTTTAATCCAAGTTATATATAAAGGTGGTTTAAATAATATTTTAATTTTAAGTATGTTGTCATTATTATTACGGTTATCCCATTAAAAGTAATTGTATGCTTAATATATATTTGCCAATATTTTTTTTATGAAATATTTTAATAGGTTAAGAGTTCATATATATTATTTTATTTATGATACGAACTTTTAATGAAGGTGAGATTTTTCTTTTTCTTTTTAAGAAATATGTGATATCTATCCATTGAAAAAACTAATCAGTGTTAGGGAGAAAATAATTGAACTACTAAGAATAGTTTTCTATCCAAAAATCCATAATTGAATGTCTGTGGCCATGGATTCGTACCTAAAATAGAAAACCAAATAGACATGGTTTCATCTTCTGCTTTTAATTTGCTAGAATAAAAAATAAATTTTATTATTATTATTGTTATATATAGATATTTTACAGATTTTAGAAAAGTGAACCGAGGGATGATTGAAATATTTCAACAAATTTGGAACACATCCGATAAAATGGAAAAATCATATCATTGAATTATTTGTATAGTCATATATAATTAACCTTCTTTCTTTACTTAGCTTCAAAGGGTTTTGGCATTTTAATTTTTTACTTAGGCAATGAAATTATGAGCAGTGTATTTTGTTGACACATCAAATCTAATTCATTAGGTGGTTTTAATATTTTGATGTTTGTGCTTCAATCGCAAAGTCTTATTCATTTTTTTCTTTGCATGATATATGAATAATAGGAGGTAAGTGGCATGTATGATTTATGTGTGTATGGTAGCATGCAGTTTTTACCTAGAAAACTAGAAATGATCACACGCATAATTGTGAATTTTGTCCTTATTTTTGAATCTTATCTCATATGTGGCTTTTCGCCACTTTCTTTTCTTCTGTTCCATTTTTAAGAATTCCTTTATGTGAACTGTTCCAAAGTCAAATGAGATGTTATGTTATAATTAATAGTGTAGGGCTGAGTTCACAGATTGGACTGCGTGTTTAACTGAGTTCACAATGGATCGAAGTTGGATAAATTTTATACGCACAACAAATGAATATGAGAATGGAGTTGAACAATTTCTTGAATTTGCAAACATGAATGTTCCAGATAATAATGGAAGATTCTATTGCCCGTGTGTTAATTGTTTGAATGAGAGAAAACTACCAACTAACGTTATTCGGGAGCATGTTCTTTGTGACGGTTTCTTAAAGAGCTACACAAAGTGGATATGGCATGGTGAATTGATAGACATGC
>Ga0214542_1005185_pt1 | contig 25049 bp, 18 predicted proteins | sample CNSS1metaG_FD_160096 | JGI IMG/M metagenome (GOLD analysis project Ga0214542, IMG submission 160096) | Root nodule microbial communities from cowpea collected in UCLA plant growth center, Los Angeles, California, USA - CNSS1 | ecosystem: Host-associated > Plants > Roots > Nodule | place: USA...
TCCTTTTTGTTTTGAATCAACCCATCATCTTCTTCTCTTGAGCTTTGTGAAAGGAACCTTCACATCTAGATAGCTTGCTATCTTAATGTCCAGTGGGGATTTCACTTAGCTTTCTTAATCAACTCACCCATATTCAACAATCTAAAAGAAAACAACATAATCCTTCATCAATATATATATTCAATATTTAGTCAGGGTTGTACTAGTCAACAAAATAATAATTTTTCTAAAGTAGAAAAATAATTAGATAACTTAACCAAAATACAACTAGAAAAGAAAAATATAACTAGAACCATGAATGAGATATTAGTAGAGTCGGGGATTCTAGAGGTACTAAAGATACGAGCTCGTGCTCTGTCATATTCTTCCATTCTCTCTTTCACACTTCTTATAAGATTTCCTTTCATCCCAACTCCATTAGGATCATTCAAACTATTTTTATTAGGCCTAGGTTTAATAACAAACTTTTTCTACTCAGATGTACCATTTTCCAATTGCTTTGCAGGTATTTCAGATAACTTAACGATAGGATATCTGCTCTATGGTAATTTTCTCATGAGAATTTTACTTCCTAGACCATCTCAGCCAATATGTTGAACCATTGTTTGCATGCTATAGTGTTGAACAACACAATGTGCAACCAATCTGAGATAGGAAAGGAAATGTGGATCATAATCAACTTTTGCCAATGATAAATTACAAGTAGTGATTCAAATACAGTTCCAATTATCATAGGCCACCAAATTAACACCTCTGCGTGCTCTTAATCCACTAAACAATAACCCACTAAGCAAAAGTTACAATCCAGTTTCATTACACAATTAAGCAATGTATACATCCATGAATTCGTGACAACCAAGCTACATACATTAAGCATGAACATAACCCAACCCAAGCATAGGCACTTCATCTGTAAATTAAGCATAAACAGATGAACCACACACACTCCACGAATTCAAGACAAAGAGAGGGCAGAATTAACAAAACCAATAGAACCTCAAAGCTTCATTGCATTTTTTACTAAGGAGTTAGTACATGAATTAGCAAGCCATGGAAATTGAGCAATTAAACACTTCAGAATGGAAATAACCAAAACAGAACATCAAACCCTAAGTTAGGTCTTATTGAAATGCAAATTCAAGAGCAAATGAGATTTCTAAAGCTTTAATGGAACAAAAATGGTTATTGTGATATAAAAAACAAAAACCCCACACATGGGTGTTGTTCCTAGTCACTACAATCCATAAAACGAAATTGCCCAAGCTAGCAAATGAGCTGAAAACGTAAAACCCACAATGGGTGCTGTCAATAATGCATAAAAACGTTAAAAACGAGTGTTAAAACATAAAAAATGAAGAAGGCACCTTCATGGGTCACCAACCAAAGCTGAAGGACATGAAAATAGAGCATGAGGAAGATGATGGATGTTGCCCATGAAAAAGAAGACCTAAAACTCGTGGTCACATCACAACAGACCAACATATTTACCAAATTTTCATTCTAGTAAGCAAAGTTACAAAAATGCCACCATGGGTTGAATATGCTAGCCCAATGACGTGGACAGGCTCATTGACATGACACATACATGGCAATGGTATGAAAATAACATGGCAACTCTCTCTTGACCTTATCATTAGCATCCTAGCTCCAAATTTTGCTTCACAAAGTACTTAAAAAAATTAGAAACAAAAATTAGACCAATTAATGCCAAATTACTCAAAAATTGGAATAATGACTCAATGAAACCCAATCGAGGAAAATGCACTAACAAAAGATAATTAAGAACTAAATGACCATCAAGATGTGTACAAAAAGACAATGAAATAAGAGATAATAATGACTCATCATTCATATTATTCTGTTTCAGTAACATTTTTCTTTTTGATCTTGCATTTGCAGAAGAATTGTATAAGGACATGTTTCAACTTCTATATCTTTGATGATTAATATTTAGTAAATGTAACTATAACAAAACAATGAAATACATGAGGAATTAGTTAACATAAGTCAATAAATTAAATAATCAAGTCAAATATATTATTTTTCGATTAACTATTACATTAATATGTTAAAAAAAAAATCTACAAGCATCATTTAAATAGGCTTCCCGTTCATAATAGATATTCCAGATTTCTTCCCAATGGATTATGCCATGAATTTCCCCTTTATTGAAAGATTTGAATTTTTTTCTACTTATATATGGATGAAGTAACTTCATTTTCTATAAGCATAACAATGGCGCGAAAATGAAAGTGTTTTACTATTTTTATGCTGCAAATATTTGGTATATTATCTTGTCAAATTAATGAAAGCTTGTGAATTTAATGAGTATGCTATGGTTTATAGTAGAAAAGTACGACTAAGTATCAGAAATTAAGTCATTTCTTACAGTCCATTTAATTACTGTTTAGTTTTAAAGGTCATATTTCATATTTATATTTAAAATAAGTTGTCTTTGGCCTTTGAAATTCCTCAAACATTGAAGCAATCTAAAAAATGTTATTTAAAACGTCAGTTTTTAATAATTATATATATATATATATGTGTTTGTCATTTAGTTTACCACAATCTTTATTAGTTTACCATCCAAAACAAATCTCTATTCCAGTGTTGAATTTAGATGGCTTCTTCTTCTGGTAACTACTTTAGGAACTTCCATCCGTTTTGGCTTTCCATTCTTAACCCTGAAAAGGTAAAGTTTTCTTACTATGTCTTTTGTTTACTCTTCATTCATATGTTCCATTATCCGGATAGTAAATCCAATTTGAAGTCTGAAATTCGTTTTATGTGGTTACATAAAGGTTGGAAGTGGTGTTTTGGTATTTGATTTTTTGGTAAATGATTGGATCTTCAAGTAAGCAATTTTTTTATTAGCTTAATTGCAAGAAACTTTTCCTACTATTTTATCAGAATTCATTCATCTATTCCATCTTGTTATAACGTGACTTAGAATAGTTCTAATGTCTTACTTGTATTATGTTATAAAAAGTATAAAGTTGTCTACCAAAACCTGAATGTGAAAATTGTTTGATACTGTGAATATGTTATACCCAATACAAAATTGATATAATTTATAAAACAGATATATTGCTATTGTTAATATGTTATGAAGTTTTATTTCTAATTATCCCTTTGATAAATTTGATGTGTTGGCAGAAATACATAGGTTTTGAGCAAGCCTTCTTTATTTATTGGGAAAGAAAAATTCGTCTTAAACACTTCAACTTTATGTATCCTGAAGGCAATGTGTTGGCAATAGATATGGATGAATCATTACTGGGTTAAAGAATATTTCCTAGAACCTTTGAATTAATAAGCTTATATACGTTTCGATACAACACATTTCTAAGAATCCACTATTTAGGAGACAACTTTTTAGAGTTAAGAATTTTTTATATTGAATACACTAAGATAGAATACCTTATTCCAAAGAAACCCACTGACTTTCCTAAACCTTACAAATTTGTTAAGTTCTTCACCTGTTTTTGTGTAGATTTGTTAGTACAAAAGTTAAATTTGAGTTATTGGTATTTTTCAATATTAATGTTTATACATGTTATGATATCTTTTGTTCCTTCTTTAAAATAAGAATCTATAATATTTCACGATGCATTTTCACACTTTTGGAGACATATATTTAACTCTAAGAACATAGACACATATATGAAAGTAGACATGTATGATCCAATAGGGAAACATTATAAAGTGTATATTGATGGATCATATACGGGAAGGATCTTTGTTAGGCATGGAATTCTAGAAATCATATCTTATTATCATATACATGATGGTCATGTCATGTATCTCAATTATACATGGGACTACAAATTCCATTTTAGAATGTTTTCTCAGATAGGGGATGAAATAAGTTACAATGAACCACCAATACTCAATGTTTGTCCAACAAATGTACAAAATGATGATGAAAATCCATTTTACTACTCAATGGAGAAGACTTTAACTAACTATGATGTTCAATGTTCTTCGTTGGTATGTATGTTTATCTAACTTTAATTTGTCGTTAACAATTTATAATACTTTTTTAACATAATAAACTTTATTATTGCAGTATTTGAATGCATAGTTTGTTGTAGTTGCCTTGGTCAGGAACAAGAAAAACCATTACCTTTGAAACTTCTTTGGTTGGTCGGTTAAATGTACCATAAGATGGACCAAAAGAACCACATCAGAGTGTTATTTAAGTTGTGGATGGAAGTACTTCTGCTTGGAAAATGGATTCAAAGCTAGAGATGTTATACATTTGGGGGTTGATAAACAATTTTCAACAACTATTAATGTTATAAAAGTTTAAAATCCTACTTCATATGCGATAACATTTTACTGTATTGGCGTACATTAAAGTAGGATTTCTTGTTTGATTTTAATATTTTATTTAGATTAAGTACTTTATGTTTATGTACTTGCAATTTCAAACCTTTATTGTTAGTTGAATACTATTTCCATTTGTAGATTCCTTATATTATGGTTTATGTTGTGAATTATTTTATTTGTGTGGATTATTTTATCTAGAAAATGAACTCATTATAATCTTAGTTTTTTTATCTAATGTTGATTTTAAATTAAACATAAGGATTTCAATCGATCAATAAAGACTATAACATTATATTTGCTAAATAATTAACATGTGTGTCATTAAATTTTATATGGTAGTCTACTAAATTTAAAAACTATATTAAATTTTGATTGGCGGTAGTAATGATTGATCGATAATAAGTTCATTCTTTGTCCATGGAATTTATAGTATACTTGACCATTTTGCCTTTCGTATACATTAATATTTAAGAAAAAATTACTAAAGTTCAAAAATGTCTATACTTTTATTTTGTAAGAAACTTCTAATTCAGTCTTACTTGTACATCTACAATATTTCGTTTTATTATTTATTATATTAAGCTTAAAATATTGTAAATTTTTCTTCATATGCACAATATAATGATTAAATTATATTGAAATTGCGTCTAATGTTTTCTAATAAACCATATTTTGACATACTCAATGCATCTTCTTAGATCAACAACATTCCGCGTATTAGATATTGACACTGGCCATTCTCCTGTTTACAACACAAAAAATAAGCTATATATCACAAATTTTAAAACTTAAACATATATATATATATATATATATATATATGAAATACAAACAAAAAGAATACAGTGGTGTTATATTACCTGAGGTCCATCAAAGAAAACATAACATTCTTCGACTAAACATTCTTAGACTATGTCTTACTTTTAACTTTGTAAACCTAACCAATAAAATCTCAAAATGATAACAACAAAAAATAAAATTTAATTACACATTTGTACTTAACAAATTATTAAGTGAAATAAACATATTCAATATGTGGTACATACCAATCAACAAATCCGAAGAGAAATTATCAGCTACTACCTCCTTTATACTTTCAAATTCATATACCGTCTTTTCAATAGGTTGAGGCTTAACAAAGGTGGCTCTAATCAACAATAGTTCCAAAGGGTGTTCACAAACCATATATTGACAGTCATTCTTCACTGTCTTGAAATTGTGCGTTATATATGTTTCACCCTTAACCAACTTGCCATCCACACATCGAATTCTTCCTTTTTAACTATGCAATGTATCTTGTACCTCTAACAAAAAGTAACAGAAATTAAAACAAATAAAAAATGAACACGTTAACAAAAAAAGTTAAAAAATAATTACAGGATTATTAATATGTACTTTCTAATCAATCTTTCATCTCAAAGTGCACACTAGAATCACGGTTATTAACATACCAATGATAAACTACTCTAACACCAACTTTAGAGTTTCCCTCTTACCGTCAATATCTTTGATCATATCGAACTTTTTCGCCTTTACAATCTACATAAAATAAGACAAATAAATATCACAAACATTTAAACTCCAACTTTAGAAAACCATACAAAGAATTAAGTCATTTCATAAATACACGAAAAATTACATAAATGTAAAAAAAAATACTTAATGAAAAAGATAAACCATTTCAAACATTCAAGTGAAAACAATAACACGAAACAATACAAACCATTAAACCATAAGATAAAATTCAAAACCAAGACAAAACCTTCACAAAAACAAAACATGTGAGGACTTAGAAAATAGTAGATTAGAATGAGTAAGTGTTTAAAATAATGGAACTCGATTATTTTATTATTAAAATTCTTAAATATAAATAGAAATCTAATAAACGAGTTTCATTAGTTATAAACACTTAATCTCTCTAAAAATTTTTTCTAAAATTCACTCAACCTACTCTCTAAGTTTCTAACTCTTGTATTCATTTATTCAATGATTAGAGACCACTAAGGGAATTCTTGTGGCATGCTCTCTGTTTCTGTCCGATCAATTTCTTAAACAAAGTAAGTTGATCTTATGCTATTTTCCTTTGTTATGTGTAAATCTCTTTGCATGTGGATGATTTTAGACCACATGTGCCTTCTGAGTTCTCCCTATGTTTTTCCAGTGATCACTAGTTCTATTGATGCATTGAACTCTGATCATGTTCTTGTTGTTCTTAGGGAGAGTTGGGGCTCGGTAGGTTTGTGAGGTGTATTAGAACTCTAAGCGAACAGTCTGTATAGTATCTTAGGTAAGGGAAGATAATTTCTTCGTCATAGTACTCAAATATGTGAGAAATATACATAATATGTTTATTTTGTGATTGATTGATGTATCTGATATGCGAGATTGCTTGTGATGTTGAAACCTATAAAGATGTGTGTTTTCCCTGTTAATTGAGAATAACTGGTGGTTTAAATGTGTTTTGCATTCAATTGGTATGAATAATGTGATAGAATTGATGTTTGATAATTCAATGATCTCTGCACTAGTTTTGCAGTGGTATGCACTGATTGAAGATGCATAAAACTGGTTAGATCAATTTCTGTTTAATTCTGCAGAGTTGCACACTCTTATAACGAGTAGTACTTGCTAAACGAGTGAGTCGATCTACAGAATTATGCAGAACACTAATCTACAAAATTATGCAGATTCGTAAACTCATTGGGTGAGTGCTACTCGTTGGGCGAATTTCCAAGTTAGGAACTTCCAAACCTGGGCCAGTGGCTAGGCGAGTGCTAGTCGCTAAGCGAGCATGGGCCAGTGGTTGGGCAAGTGCTACTCGCTGGGCGAATTTCCAAGTAAGGAACTTCCAAACCCAGGCCAATGGCTAGGTGATCGCTACTCACTAGGCGAGCATGGACCAGTGGCTGGGTGAGTAAGTCCGGGCCTAAAACTTGCATTCTTGAATGATTTGAATGGTATTTTGTTGTTATAGAAGTTAATTGGGATAATGATTGATAACTGAATATATATATATATGCTAGTATTAATTCAAGGAGAATTAGCTATGTAATGTAGTATTATATGCATTGAAGTGAGGATTGTCTTGGCAGTTATCCTAACGCTCTAATAACCATTCAAGTTCCCAAATAGAGAGGAATAAGGTATATGGTGAGAGGAGCAGGAGGTCCTAGTGTAAAATTCGAAAAAAATTAGAATAAAGAGAAATTCATGGAAAAAAATTAATGGCTGAATTAAGATTGTTAATTTCTCAAATTAGTTATTTTAATTTAATTATGACATATGAAATAATTATTTGAGTGATTGAAGTTATTTTTTTATTTATTTTAATTATCAATATTATATAAAACATGGTTCATATGTGTATATAAATTTGTAGTGTGCATACTATAATGAGATAACGAGTGGCGTAATGGTTGGTGTGTGTGTGTTTGGCTAACACTAGGGTCATAGCTTTGAATCCTGTTGGTTAAGAAAAAGGTTGTATTTGTTTTCTGTTTTTCTTTCTTTTTCTCTCTCGTTTTTTTCTAAGGTTGCGTATGGTTTCATTGTGTGGGTGTGGTTTCACTACACGCTAATGCAATGGGAAAGAAAAGTGGCAGATAATTGGCATTAAAAAGATTAGAAAATAATAGATAACCCCCAAAACGAATAATTAAAGAGATTTTAATTCAAAATTTAATCAAGGAGAATATCACCTTATTATTAGCAACTCCTAGAAACCAAGTGTTGGGTTTTACATGTGAAGGGCCCAAAATAAAATAGTGAGATTACTTAACCTAACAGGGGAAAACCACATGAGGAAGGATGTTTAGGGCAAACTCTCAACCTTATAGGTAAAGCAAAGGTTAGAGAGAAACCATGAAGAGTGAAGGTTAGAGCTTAAAGAAAAATGTAGATTGAAGGCTGCTCAACAGGAAGGGAAAGATAACCTTTTCTTTTGTGTCTTATTCTTTTGCTTGTTTTCTATATAATCACTACTTGAGTTTTGAGAGGGGTCATTCATGTTTTAAAGAAGCTTAACCTTGCAAGATCACATTCTTTTTCCATGGAATGTTGCATGAAATTCATTTTGGGATCTATACGCTAGGTCGTGTTGATTATGGAATGTAAGGTTTCGTGTTCGTGCTATTGGGGTTGTTTACCATGGGGTGTATGAAGTATGTGGTTTGCTTTGAGTCACGCATGTGGGTGCTAACGTTTGGGTTCCAATTCGTGTGTATGTGCATAGTGGTTGCTGTTGTAGGGTTCCCAGTTTTCTTTTCATTTTGGCATGTGGTTTTCTTAGCGAAATCACAACCCTCATCTCATGGGTCACCTTCTTGTTTTATTTTCGTTTGTTGTGCAACCATAGAGGTCTTTCTTTTTTCTACAACTCATCATTTTTTTATGGCGCTTTTGGGTTTTAAAGGGCTATGCATTAATAGTGAAAGCTGGACTTATTTGTTCTATACATATTTCTATTGTTTACGTATGAAAAGTTAGGAGGGTGCATGAGTTTCATGGGTTCCGTGTTCGCATGGGTGCAAAGGTTTAGCCAAACATTTTCTATTATAACCATGTAGAGTCTAGTTTTGGATGGGATACTTCTTTTACCATTGTAGTAAGGGTCTATTGGTGCCTTCAAGTTTTCTTTTGGTTTTCCATTGGCCTAATCCTTTTATTTCTTTAAGTTGTGATATGATTTTAAGCATGTGGGGCCCACCTTGTTTTCTTTCCAATTTCACGGGACTAGAGCTTATGCTTTAGGAGTAGCTTTGTTTTCCTTATTTTGTTTTCCTATGGCATATTAGATATTTAATAGAAACCACGACTCACATATAAATTCAAATGGCTAGTAAAACTGTGAAGTAGAGGTTGGTGCAATAATTTTCTTTTGATTCTTTATTTTTTATTTAGTTCTTTATTTGCAAATCACATGGTTGGTGGAATGCCATGGGCTCACAAGTTATTCTTTTCTTCCTTTTTGGGTGCACATTCATGTAAGGGCATATAGGTTAGTATTTGACTTTTGAAACCTTGATGGGACAACTCATGTTAGGAAGGGTTTAAATGCAATGCTTTCCTTAGCTTTTAAGTGCAACTTTTGAGTTTTCATTATTATAGAATAGATAGCATGCTGCAGTGTATATTTTGTTGATTTCATATATCATAACATGGTTAAGGCTTGGATGGGACGTGGTACGTATGGATAAAACCTTGCATATTTCCTTTTTTTTCCTTGCTGCATGAGAAATCTATTCTAGTGGCTCATGTAAATGCTTAGCATTTTAGCTTGGAATATGATTAGTTTTGGTTTGTTTGAACATACTTAACACGCCTGGAGTTTTCCTTTAGTTGGTGCAGTTTCTTATATCTTGTAAGCATACAATTTATGTAAGTTTCATTTTGTCTTATACTTAGTTAACGACACAGTGCATGAAAGTAATGGTTTGGCTAAACATTTTTGTGATTAAACTCTTGAAAATTGTAACTTGACGAGATGTGCTCTACGTGTGGCAGTGCAGGGTTTTATTTTGCTTGTTCACACATTGGGGGGTTGATGCGAGAGCGTGACTATGATCATAATATTTAAGTGTTGTATTTGGATGTGATGTTTACTATTATTTGCAATGTCTTATTTTACTAAATTTCTTTTATATATCAAAAGTGTGGTTAGCTAACCCCTATTTGTTTGTGTTGTGTGGTTGTTGTGTGTGATGATCATATTACACGTGTGTTATACGAGAGTAGATGATATTACAGATGACTCTGGTGTGGAGTAGATTGACGAGAGAAAGGGGTGAACTCGGGATTTATGTTCATTTTTATTAAGTTGTTAAATTACATATTAAAGACGGTGTAATTTATTTTTAGTGTTGTTGTTATTTAAAAATTTTAGACAATGGGTGTTTGAACTACGGTTTTTAATAGATTAAATTATAAATTGCACTAAGTTCTTTTTTTTCAATAATTGTTTCCGCTAAAAGTGCACGTTTTATAACTCTCCGTGACATCCAAAAATTGGTGTGTTACACCTAGTCTAGGGTGTTTTTCCTTGACCATAGGTGTTAACGGAATAACCTTGTATGTAATAGAGATTTACTTTGTATCTGTCGCTGTGTAGAGCATGAGATGGCACTACAAGTGCAGAGTTGCCTAGATCCAACCTCAATGCATGAATCCGGATTAATTGAGTCATAAATCATAAAACTTGAGTGAAACTAATTGATTATTTGTTCTTGATGTATGTTGTTAACTATATAATTGATTTATGTCTTTTTCTTCAATCATTAGCTTACCCTTCTTTTGTCTCTTTTGTTTTTGGTATCTGTTATTTCCTTACCATGATACCTGATTGATATGAGCAGTTGAAGATCTTGCAGCTAGCCTCGTGCGGGGAAGAGGAGGAATGCTGCAAAATAGAGTTTCTTTGGAAATTCTAGTCTTTTGGTTTAGACTTGTTCTTTCTCTTTTGAAAACTCTAGTGCAAGTTTTGTATATAAATTGTATAGCAGTTTATCTAGTTTTTGTGGGATCACTGTAATATATTGTTTATATTTTGGGTTTTATGCTTTGAACTATCATATATGCAATATTTTGTTTGATGGTTAGGCTCTTAAATGAGATGCTACAAAATCTAAATAGCAGAAACCCGTAACAAAGATCTGTACAAATATAAAATAATCACAAACCACAAACAAATATCAAGATGAAGGGAAAAACCTAAAACGAAATGCAAACAAAACATTCACACCATCAAGAAAAACATTACCTTAACAGAAAACCCATAAAATTTAAAAAGAACCCTCGGTAGAAAAATAAATCATCATAATATTCAAAACCAAGACAAAACTTAAACAAAAGAAAAACCTAAAAAGCAAAAATTCATAATCATAACGCTAAATAAGAAGAAACATCGACAGAGATATAAAATAACTGTAAACCACAAAATCAATTCAAAGATGAAGGAAAAAAGCTAAGATGAAATGGAAACAAAATATTCACGCCATCAAGAAAAACATTACCTTAACAGAAAAACCCATAAATGATCAGTACAAAAAACAAATAACAATAATGAAATAATGAAGGGAAACACAGAACACAAAATGTATACAAAAAAATCACAGATAATACAAAATGGAAAGAAAGAATAACCTGATGAAGTAGAAGAAACATTCACAGTCATAGCAAAAGCCAAATGAAAATAGAAAAATTGGGTTTCAGATGAGCGGAAGAGAGAAGGAAGTAAGTTTCCACACCTCATACAACAATATACAGCTTCCTTGGAGAACACAAAGGATCTATCTAAGATCACTTTGGTAGAGGTGTTGCATGCCTTACAGGCCCAAGAGTAGAGAAGACTAATGAGGCAAGAAGGATCTGTGGGGGGTGCTTTTGAAGTCAAATTCAAGAACAATTGCAGCAAACACAAGAAGAAGTAGAATAATATCACCAGACCTGGAAGATTAAACAAGATCAACAACTAGAGTAATAATACTCAGGTTTTTCCACCTTGTCCTCATTGTAAGAAAACAATTCACCACAAAAAAGGTGTTGGTGGAGACCAGATGCAAGATGTCATAGGTGTGGGCATCTAGGACACATGGAAAAGATTTGCAAGTCTCATCAACAACAAGGAGAAGTTAAGGTTGTTGAGGATCAACCACAAGAAGAGGAATTGTTTGTTGTTACATGCTTTGCTACCAATAGCTCCACAGAAAGTTGGCTAATAGATAGTGGTTGCACAAACCACATGAGCTACGATCGAGAACTCTTTAAAGAACTTGACAAAACTACCATTTCTAAAGTTAGAGTTAGTAATGGAGCATCTATTGCGGTAAAAGGCAAAAAAATAGTGGCAATTGAAGGTCAAACAAGTTTGGAATTGATTTCAAATGTTTTATATGTTTCTAAAATTAACAAAAACCTGTTGAGTGTTCCTTAGTTGCTTGAAAAAGGTTATAAGGTACTGTTTAAGGACAAAAACTGCATGATTAAAGATTCAGAAGACAAAGAAGTGTTTAAAGTTAGAATGAAAGGAAAACGCTTTGCTTTGGATTTCATGAGCGAAGAACAAGCTGCAATGCACAAAGAGGTCAACAGTATAATACTTTAGCATAAAAGATTGGGGCATTTTCATCATAGTGCTCTAATATTCATGAAGAACAATAATATGGTGAAAGGCTTGCCCGATATAGAAGAAGCACTCCTTACATGCATTGCTTATCAATATAGAAATAAAACAAGACTCCCATTTTCAAAAAAAAGGACTTGGAGGGCTATACAAAATCTTCAACTGGTACATACAAATGTTGGAGGTCCTATGAGCACACCATCATTGAATGGTAGTAGGTATTATATTCTTTTCATTGATGACATGACTAGAATGTGTTGAATATATTTTTTGAAATTTAAATCTGAAGTTGCTAACATTTTTTGGAAGTTTAAAACTTGGGTGGAAAATCAAAGCAAGTGCAAAATGTAGATGATCAGATCCAACAATGGAACTGAATATACTTCTAAAAAAATTAACAAGTTTTGTGAAGATACAGGCGTAGAACACCACCTTACAACCCCTTATTCACCTCAACAAAATGACACTACAGAAAGGAAGAATTGAACGATTATGGAGATGACTAGGTGTTTACTTCATGACAAAGAGAAGCTATAAACACAACAATATTTTTACTCAATAGACTACTAACGAAAGCTTTACAACAAAGAACGCATTTTGAAGCATGGTACGGTTACAAACCTGAGTTTTTGCTTAATTTTAAGATATTTGGTTGCTTGTGTTTCTCATATAAGAGAGACAAACTGGACAAGAAAGCAGAACTTGGAATTTTAATAGGCTATAACTTGATTTCAAAGGCCTACAGGATCTATCTCCCACAGAGCAACAAAGTCATTATTAGTAGGGATGTGAAATTCTTGGAGTTTGATTGTTGGAGTTGGAAAGGCAACAATGATCTTGAACAATTTGATTGTTTGAGTTGGAAAGGCAACAATGAGCTTGAATTGCAGGAGGAGAATGAAGATGTGGATGATGAACCTATCAAAGGAACGAGATTACTTTCTGACATCTATCAAACGTGTAATGTTGTTGTCATGGAACCTACTGGATATGAAGAGGTTGTGAATGACAAGAGGTGGATAAATGCTATGAAAGAGGAGCTTAGAATGATTGAAAAAAATCATACGTGGGAGTTGGTGGACAGACTTGGTCATAAAAAAGCCATTGGAGTCAAGTGGGTTTATAGAACCAAGTTCAATCCTGATGGTTCTAAGAAGAAGTACAAGCAAAGACTTATTGTCAAAGGATATGCCCAGATGTTTGGGGTAGATTTCTCTGAAACATTTGCCCTAGTTGCTAGGCTACACACAATAAGGGTGTTGCTAGCACTAGCCGCACAGAAAGGTTGGGTTATACATCACTTAGATATAAAATCAGCCTTTTCAAATGGATATTTGGAGGAAGAAATTTTTGTGGACTAGCCATAATGTTTTGCTCTTCAAAGACAAGGTTTATGTACTGAAAAAAACATTAGATGGTTTAAAACAAGCACCAAGGTGATCAAGGATTATCTTGTTTCCTTTTAAGATTATGAATATGGTGAAGAGTTGTTTAAAGAAAACTCAAGGAAATCCCCACTGGACATTAAGATAGCAAGCTATCTAGATGTGAAGGTTCCTTTCCAAGAGTTCAATAGGAGAAGAGATAGTTTAAGGTGCTTAGAATCGAAAATAGCAAGAACACAACCAAAAATGAAAATGCATTGAAAGAAGAAGAACAAATAAAATGGAAGAGAAGATAGTAGTGGTGATGGAAGTGGAGCATGCCACTAATAGAGGGGGCAAAGCCAAACCAAGCTCTAAAGATGAGTGTATGGTACCGCCACTTGCATAGCAAGATGAGGCAAGAGTTTTTCCTCTCCTTGGGAGGAGGGATTGCTCAAAAAAAGAGGTTGAAAACAAAGAACACCTAGTGACAAGCAAGAGAAGCACAAAACATGGAAAGTTAAACTCTAAGGAAAGAAACATATTGGTGACAAAACTTTGAACAAGACTAACACAAGAAAGGCAAATTTTTAAGACTCTATGGAAAGTACTTGACAAGCATCTTCAAGTCTTAAATCATGCATGCACCAAGAAAGATCATAACCAAGTTAAAGCATGGAACTAATCAGCCAATATCACCCAATTCTCAAGTATGAAACTAGTAGCATAACACATAGTGAAAAACACACTTTTAGTTCACCAAGGAGCAAGGTTGCTCTCGGTTTTTAGGCAAAAATTGGTGCAAAATTTTCTTTTTTAACAACTAGTTTCATAAAATGGTGAGAAAGAGTTTTAGGTGGCTTGGACACCTAGTTCCTCAAGTTTTAGGCCAAAACCAATTTCATGGAGCTTATATCAAGCAAGACATAAAGTGAAAGCAAGATTCAAATACTTGGAAAAACAAGAATAAGAAAACTTTAAGTTAACATATGACATATGACTCAAGCAAAAGTTAGGCACATTTAAAGACTCAACATGGCATACACGAAGACACAAACATGTAGCTATCATGCATTTAAACTCATGGATTTGAGGCTCAAAGACTAAGCATCCAAAGACATGTTATCCAACCACATTTAGGAGCTTAAAGAGGTGCAAAAACCGTAGCCAAACTACCACAACAAAACCTAAAAACGCTGATTCACGTATACATGGCAAACCTAACCTTTGCTCACTAATTTGATCATAACTTTCTCCATAGAACTCCCAATGCGTTGGTTCTTTTTTTTCTGGAACCTAGACTCAAAGAGCTTTCTTTTGACGCCAAAAACGTAATTTTTGGACTGCTGAGCTGGTGCAGTTTAATGTTTTAAAATCGTCACGTTTTCTGCCAGCACTGCTTTTGTGTGTCATGGAAGTGGATTTGAACCATAACAAGATAGCTACAACAAGACAAGTTTAGCTCATGAAAAACACCATATTCAAGATAACCTAGGCTCTAGATACCAAATGATGAAGGATTATCTTGTTTCCTTTTAAGATTATGAATATGGTGAACAGTTGTTTAAATCAGATGTAAAATAAGGCTCTAGACACAATAAGGTTGCTGCTAGCACTAGCTGCACAAAAAGGTTGGGTTATACATCAATTGGATGTAAAATTAGCCTTTTTAAATGGATATTTGGAGGAAGAAATTTTTGTGGAATAGCTGTAAGGGTTTGCTCTTCAAGGACAAGAAGACAAGGTTTATGTATTGAAAAAAGCATTAGATGGTTTAAAACAAGCACCAAGGTGATCAAGGATTATCTTGGTTCCTTTTAAGATTATGAATATGGTGAAGAGTTGTTTAAAGAAAACTCAAGGAAATCCCCACTGGACATTAAGATAGCAAGTTATCTAGTTGTGAAGGTTCCTTTCCAAGAGTTCAATAGGAGAAGAGATAGTTTAAGGTGCTTAGAAACGAAAATAGCAAGAACACAACCAAAAATGAAAATGCATTGAAAGTAGAAGAACAAATAAAATGGAAGAGAAGATAGTAGTGGTGATGGAAGTGGAGCATGTCACTCATAGAGGGGGCAAAGCCAAACCAAGCTCTAAAGATGAGTGTATGGTGCCACCACTTGCATAGCAAGATGAGGCAAGAGTTTTTCCTCTCCTTGGGAGGAGCAATAGCTCAAAAAAAGAGGTTGAAAACAAAGAGTGTTTAGATTCAAAGTATTCAACACTTTTACATGTCTAGGAGCACCCCTTATATAGAAGAGTTTAGGGGCCTCTAAGCAAAAAAAAGATACCTAAGGATGTCTCTACAAAAACGTAACCCTAGCTTCTAGAATCTAGGTCAAATAAGGTTATAAAAATGAGAGACAAAAGAGCTAACTATGGTATGTACAAGGCTAATTTTGTTCTAGCACTAAAGGAGACCAAGAAGGTGTCTCATATGTCTCCAAAAATGGCTATAGTGTGCTAAAAGCAAAGGAGACCAAAGGTAAATAGGTACACTTGCTTTATGCCTTTTACTTTATGCTTTTTGCCTTTTCTCTTTCTTCCACCTATGCTCCATCTCATCTCCACTTCTCCACTAAGGTTGCACCACATCTCCACCTACAAAACACATAAATAAGGATTAGCATGTTGGCTTAAGTCAAGTCAACTCTAGTCAACAAGTCAAACCTAGTCAAAGGTTAACAAGTCTACTAAGGTTGATTCAACTAAGTCAACTTAGGGAACTTCAAACATAATAAAAACAATGAACATGGATGAATTATTAGTGAATTCCTTTCTAAACATGCTTAGTCTTCTTAAGCATGTGCCTCCATCCTTGGTTGGGGTCAATCCTTCATCACAAGGTCTTAGTATAGTAGAATGGATGCACATTTAATGAGCTTAGGCTTTGTGAAAAGTCTAAGTGAGTATACCTTATATGTTAAAAAGGTGGATGAAGATATGCTTGTAATATCTCTGTATGTTGATGACTTATTTGTTATAGGAAGTTGTAAGGAGATTATTGACAAGTTTAAAGAAGAAATGGAAAGTGTCTTTGAAATGACAGACCTTAGAAAGATGGCATTTTTTTCTTGGTATGCAAGTGTAGCAAAAGCAAAATGAAATATTTGTGTACTAAGAAACATATGCAAAGGAAGTTCTTATGAAGTTCAACATGGAAGAGTGCAAATCAACTACAATTCCAATGAATCAAAAAGAAAAGTTTTGTAGAGAAGATGAAGTTGAAAAGGTTGATGAAAATTTGTTTAGATCCTTAATATGATGCTTGATGTATTTAACAGCCACCGGACCAGATATCATGCATTCAGTGAGTTTGTTATCAAGGTACATGCACTGTGTTATTGAAATTCATTTTCAGGCAGCAAAAATAATTCTCCGATATGTTAAAGACACAATTGATTATGGTATAAGCTTCAACAAAGTTGAAAGCTTAAGTTTTCATGGTTATTCAAATAGTGATTGGGCATGATGTGTTGATGATATGAGAAGTACTTATGGTTACTGTTTCTCTATTCGTTATGGAGTTTTTTCATGGTGTTCAAAAAAGCAAAAAATTATAGCCCAATCAACAACGGAAGCTGAGTATGTTGTTGTTGTTGCTATGGTAAATCAAACTCCTTAGATAAGGAAAATCATGACTGATTTACACATGGAACAAAAAGATAGCACAGAGATCTTTGTGGACAATCAGGTTGCAATTTCAATTGCCAATAATCCAGTTTTTTCATGGCAAAACAAAGCATTTTAAGATAAAACTTTTCCTTTTAAAAGAAGTTCAAAGAGAAGGACAAGTGAAGCTAGTTTACTGCAAAAGAGAAAATCAATTGGCTGATATCCTAACCAAGGCACTTCCAAGATCTTGATTTGAGTTCTTAAGGCAAAGGCTTGGAGTTTGCAGTTCTAAAGTCAAGGATGACTGTTGATTAATGACTATTGAAATTTAACAAATTAAATTATTTTATGCTATTTTTCAGGAAAATAAAAGGTCATGTTGACTAATAGGATTTAGTTCCTATTTTCTATAGGAACTAGAAGCACTAATCTGTTACTGGTTAGATATGTCGATATCTCGTGCATTTATGTTCAATTATGTTTAGTTATATGCTTTATAAGAGCAATAACACTTCGCAATAAAAATCTGGATCTATGCAGTTCATATTCCTTGTTATCACTTTCAAAATTCCTTATAACTAACAAAGTTGTTTTGGTAATATCCTTACCGGTTTATTTTCTTATAATTATAGTAGATGTTAACAAGTCTCTTTCTTTTTATGATTAGCCTACAATAATTATATAACCACATGTCAAAGGTAAATGGAAATATGAAACGCAAAAGCTAGGGACATTATTACATCGTTTCGAAGATCCTGATGAATGATGTAAAAAAAGATATAAAGCACTCAACAACGTATTACATGAACATTTACCTTTATGGTGTGTTTGGATGAGACAATTCAAGAGGGTGATTTATTTATTTGGAGAATTTGAAATTCTTTGTAATGAAATACTTTGTTTGGATAGAGAAATGAAAAAGCATTTAAAATGCATGCATTTTTTTGAAGTATTTCAATTAGCTAAATTAGAATAAATTCAAATACCCTAAAAAAAGGTGAAATTTGAAATTCTTCTTACTCAACTTCACACTTTGTACTCAATCCCAAACGAACCCAGCAAGCCCGACAACCATGACAGGTTGGGCTGGCCATACGATCCAGACAGATCAGACTAACCTAACGACACAAACGAGTTGAGCAGGCCTAACAACCCAGACGGGTCAGACGGGCCCGATGACCCAAACGGACCAGGTGACCTGATGACACACACGGGTCGGCCGGGCTTGACAACTTAAACAGGTCGGTCAAGCCCGATAACCCACATCGTTTGGGTGGGCCCAACGACCAACGTGTGTCGAGCTGGCCCAACGACCTAGACATGCCAGGTTGGCCCGATGGCATGAACGGTTCGGCTAGCCCAATGACCCAAATGGGACTGACGACCTAGACGAGTCGAGTGGGCTCGAAGAGAGAGACAAGTCGAACTGACCTGAAAACTAAGATGAGTCAGCGGGTTCGATGACTGCAACGAGTTTGGCGGGCCAGACGAACTAGAGGTGTTGGGTAGGCCTAACAACCCAGATGTGTTGAGCAAGTCCAATGACTTGACCAACCCGTTGACCCGACAAGCCTGACCGACCCGATGACCTAGTCAGGCCCAACCGACCCGACGACGTTGCCAAGTCAAGTCGGCCCATTGTGTAACACCCCAAATTTTGGGATGTCACGGATAGTTAGAAAATGAACACGTTTGGCGAAAAAAGTATTATCATTAAAAATGTATTAATAAAAACTTTTAATTTAAATTACATAATTCAAAACGTCACTTTGTCAAAAACATCCAATAACATTTGGAATAAAAGAAAATTACATAATTTATAGTATCTAATTTAAAACAACTAAATATATTATAAAAACTTCCATGTCCACCCCAGCTTCTTGTCAATCTACTCCATGCCAAGATTATCTGCTCCCAGATAACACACACGTTATACGATCATCGCACATACAACAAACACACAAGCAAACAAATAGGGGTAAGCTAACCATAAACAATGATATTCATAAAAGAAATTCATAAATAAAACTTGTCCAATAATACTCAACATCGCATTCAACTAACACGAAAACTTTATGATCACAATTCATCCTTGGTTTGAACTCACAAACCCCAAATCCAAACAATCATACTAAACCAAACATAGCATCACATTCATCTAAAATCTTCATTAAATTCCACCAAGAGCTTTCAAGCAAGGCAAAACACTCTCAACATGCAACACATGAGAATTTCATACTGCCAACAAAGTACTCACCATCACATCATACATGGTAAATAAAATTCCATAGCATAAACCAATCAACTTTTCAAATAATACATTCATAAAATGAACCCAACAAGTGACATTCATTCAAACACAGTATAACATCACACACAAGTAATTATCCTCAAACCACCACTTAAACTACATAACCATGCAACCCAAACAAACCAAGAAAAACAACCAATCACATAACCCATTTATTCACGTCACTCTCCCACCATGAATCAAAACCTTGCACACCTTCATGCCTCAAAATCCTCACTTACATCTCTCTCTCTTGGAAAATAACTAATTCTAATAATTTTTATCAAATCCAACTTACCAGCACATTATACAAACGATTTGGGATTTTAGAAATAAAACTGCAGCTTGTGTAAAACTCCAAAAATTATGTATTTATATTCAAATTAAAGATCATTGAATCAAGAATCAAATTCAACAAAAACCAACTTAATTGAATAAGTGTAGAGAAAGTTATGCACCAAACAAGCAACAAAGTTCAATGTTGTTAACAACCAAACTACAAAGACCTTGCGATAAAAACTGCTCTCACTACAGAGCTCAAATTCAAGATCCACCAGTCAAAGTCAAGACATATGTGTTGAGGATCAACTGTTAAAATTTAAGTTCGATCCAACGGTTAACAAGGTAGAAATCGTCATTTTACAAAAACTGTGCAGTGTAGAAAAATGGAGAGCGCCTCAAAACGAGATCAAGAAAAGGAAAGGTGGCTGCACGAAAATAAATAGCTCACGTACAAGAAAGTGTTCAATCAATCCTTGGTCTCATTGAAATATAAAATCATGTACTGGACCCACATCAATATGCATGATATCAAAAAGAAGAAAGAAGAAAGCTAATAACTTTGCACCACATTCACGTAAATAAAAAAGGAGAGGTAGAAGAGTTAATCTCATGCAAAAAAACTTGGTCCAACAACGTGAATGAAGAGAAAACAATCACATATGCAGGCCATGGAAAAGAAGAGGATATATCAAGTATATTCATTAAAACATCATGCACCAATCAACAAAATCAAGAGAAGAAAAAACATAAAACTTCAAACAACACAGAAAGCAAACTCAGCTTCCCCTAGCTCATGTAGTCATTTCGCAAGAGACTACTCTCGCTGCCTCACCTCACTCTCCATGTTTTCCCTCTGGCTATCGTCTTCCCTCTTCCCTTCTAAAGCTTTTTCCTCCCCCAACCTAAACCTTGAAGTGGAGTATTTTATTTCCCCTACCACAAACCCTAGAATCAAAACCAACTAGAATGTATTCCTTTATATATATTTTTTATTTGGTTTCTACGGTAATAAAAATAAAAACTGATTCCTAAAATAAAACCAATGATCTTTTTCTTTTATTTGAGGAGAGAGAGAGAAAAAAAGAAAAGAAAAAAAATATTAAATATAGAAGGGCTAGATAAGAATCGAACTGTCTCCCTCTACCAACATCATCCACAACATTAACCACTAAACTAGTTGTTTTAATCAAATTTTAAAGCGCAACACACGTTTATAACCAATTTTGTTTCATATTTCATAGTTAAATAAAATCATTAAAATAAATAAAACAATAACTTACATCATTTAAATAATTATTATAAATACCACAATAACTTAAATCACGCAAATAATAATTATTTCATATTTACGTAAATAATTAAAATAAATAAACAACACTTAACTTAAATCAATCATTTAATTATTTCATCATATATCAAAATTAAATACAATCCTTAATTTAAATAATTTCACAATGTCACAAAGCCATAAAATTTTCCATGTGTTTTCCTTTTATTCTAATTTTTCCCAAGTCTTACACATCGACCTAAACGGGCCCAACGACTAAGACGGACCCAATTGGCCCTATGACCTAGATGTGCCCGACCAATCCAACGATCTAGTCGATTTGGGCCAATCGAACAACATAAACTGGTTGGGCAGGCCCATTGACACAAACGGGCCCAACGATCTATATGGGTGGAGTGGAGTTGACAACCTAGTGGGGCCAAGCCAGGCCAATGACCTAGATGAACCGAGTTAGGCCAGGTCGTGCCGAGTCAGGTTGATGAACTTGACGGGCACGACTGGCAGGTATGGGCTGTTAAGCTTGTCTAGATCATCGGGCCAACCCAGCTTGTACAGGTTTCGGTCGACCCACCCCGTCTAGGATGTTGGGTCACACCAATTCGGCTAGATAGTCGGGTCAACCCGACCCATTTGGGTCGTCGAGCCCCTTTCCAAATTTATCATGAACTCAAAACATAATTAAGCCTAAAATAAATATTGTAAAAGTTAAATTTTATCTCACAAGAAATTCAATTATTTTTTCCAAACAAGAAATTGAAATGTAAGGTATTTTAATTTATTTATCAAAACAATTTATTTAGAAAATGAAGAAGATTTAATTGCAAACAATTCAAATACAAAGCATTTTAATTTCTGAGCATTGTTGAAAAGCTCCATCCAAACATAAGGTTAAAATATATAAAAATTTCTCTAGATGTTTTGCACATTCAGAATGTTGACTAACCAATGTTACGAAAGTCTTAATGAAGTGTTGAACTCGCAATAGTTCGTTCGTAGTTACTATCCTAATGTTCCTATGTTGTGCCAAGAAAGCAATAACAGGCATATTTAAAAACTTTGTTTCACTTAATTTAACAAACACCGTCACCCATTGACTCAAGTATATGAGAATACAGAAAATACTTATTTACAAAACCAACAAACAAGTGAACTTTCAAGTGCCCTTTATTACATACTTTATATTCAGAGAAAACGTTAAGAATGACCAATGGAACTTTACTATGACCATTAAGCTCAAACCTGAACCTACTCAACTCAATGCCTAATTTCTTTCTTATCCCCGCAATGAACTCATGGACCTTATGTTGATCAGGGAGAGACTCGGCAACACTCTCTTTCTGGAGGCACCTATTGACCCAAGCAATAAACTTTGGGCACTCACTCTCTACGTTGAGGCTGCCAAAAGTCTCAAAGTCTTTGAACGAAGTGTAGAATGGGATCAGTGCTATATCCACAAAACCAAGATCGTTTCCTCCAAAATAAGTCTTCTCTCCCAATTGTTCCTCCAACAATCTAAGGGCTTCTATAAACTCCTTCTTGGCAACTTCGTTTTCTTCTCCATTTGATGGAAAAATAATCTTCTTTCCAACACCATATATCTATTTCACATTTGAGAATTAACACTTAATTAGATCATAAACTCTAATAATGTGAAAAGGGTCACTTATAAACAATACACTAATGCCTACCATAACAATACATTTGGATATTAGATCAACTTACACACATGTTATTCTATACCATAGTCATAACAAAAGTTCCATGGTTGCAAGTAACAATCAAACACTGAAGCATAAAAAGTTACCTTCTTGTCAACATAGTCAGCCCAAAATCTAGCCTCTGCTCTTTGGTAAGGGTCAGAAGGTAACAAGGGATTTGTGTGAAACCAATCCTCATCAATGTACACAACAACAATGAGAGATTCACAAATGGACTTTCACTTGTGAATGAGAACCAGAACTTTCTTGTGAACCGGGTTCATTTGAAGGAGTAAAGAACTCTTGGTCTTCAGATCCTCATCTCTGGGCTCATACTTTATACCCTTTTCAGCAATTGTAATCCTCTCTCTCATCCCAAATGGACTTGCCCACGAATTTAGCAGAACCACCTCATCTGCCATAGTGATTCAAGTTCAAGAACAGATATAATGATCGAGAAGATTCAAATAGGAAAGTGATTTGCATTGCAAAAAAAGACTTGCTTTTTCAAATATAACAAAAGATTATGCTTTTTCTAGTATTTATTTATCAATCTTATTTTTTCTATTATCAAGATGTGCATTTTTTTAGGATTAAATATACATTTGGTCCTTATTTTTGTTAATTTTATTCAATTTGGTCCCTATTTACGTTTTATGTTCAATTAGGTCCTCATTTTCGTCAAATTGTGGTCAATTTGGTCCTTTTCATTAACGGTGTTTAAATAGTTAACGTTTTTGAACAGCACATGCCATGTGCCAGCTCCTGGTTTTTTTGATTTTTTTTAAAATTTCTTTTAACATTTTTTTAAATTTTTTTTAAATTTTTTTAAATTTTTTTAATTTAAAAAAAATGGTCATGTGTCAAGTCACAATTGTGCCACGTATCAATGCTAGTGCCACGTGTCAGTTTGTGGTGGTATTATTTTTTTTTTATAATTTAGTCCCAATTTTTGTTAAAATAAATCAATTTTTTCCCTTTCAAATTGACACTAAATTTAATATCTTTCATACAAATTATATTAATATCTTTTCTAAAATTGACCTTTGAATTTATTATTTTTTAAATTCAATTATAAATTATTAAATTTAATTATAAATTGAATAAATTATTATATTTAATTGCTAAATAGAATATAATTATTTAAAATATTATAAGAATATAATTATTAATTTTTTTTTCTAATATTTATATTCTAAAATATTTTTAAAATTGATATATAAAAATATTTTAAAAATTCAAAATATTTTAGAAAAATAAACTAATATTTGTAAAATTAACATTTACATATAAAATATTTTAGATTTTAATATCTAAAATGCAATAAAAATATTAAATATTTTAAATTTAAATGTGAATTTTACAAATGTTAATATATATTTTTAAAATTTTAATAATTATATTCTATTTAACAATTGAATCTAAGAATTATATTCAATTAATAATTAAATATTATAATTTATAATTAAATTTAAAAATAACTAATAATAATGTCAATTTTAAAAATTAAATGGTTCTATTTTAACAAAATTTGGGACTAAATTAAACAAAAATAATGAATATAGGGACCGAATTGAACAAAAATAACGAATATCGGGACTAAATTGAACAAAAATAAATAATACACCTACAAACTGACACGTGACACTAGCATTGACATGTGGCACAATTGTGACTTGACACATGGACACTTTTTTTGAAATTAAAAAAATTTTAAAAAAAATCAAAAAAATCAGGAGCTGACGTGTCATATACTGTTTAAAAATGTTAACTATTTAAACACCGTTAGTGAAAATGACCAAATTGACCATAATTTGACGAAAATGAGGACCTAATTGAATATAAAACGAAAATAGGGATCAAATTGAATAAAATCAACAAAAATAGGGATCAAATGTCACTACAACAATTTATAGTTTAGACCACACTAAAATAGATAACGGCTAAATAAATGTAGCCTAAACATATAATAAACAACATTTTTATAAATGATGTATAAATATCATGAAAGTCCATGATTATATAATTGTTGCTTTAAACTATGTGGGCAAAACTAGTAAAAATG
>Ga0214542_1005189_pt1 | contig 25033 bp, 10 predicted proteins | sample CNSS1metaG_FD_160096 | JGI IMG/M metagenome (GOLD analysis project Ga0214542, IMG submission 160096) | Root nodule microbial communities from cowpea collected in UCLA plant growth center, Los Angeles, California, USA - CNSS1 | ecosystem: Host-associated > Plants > Roots > Nodule | place: USA...
CTTCGGTACTTAATTTTGTTGTCCAATTCAAGATTTTATATTTCTTAAAAATGGCAACTTTGGGCTTCTATACCCAGAAGAACAAAACCCTTTCAAAATTTGGACAAATTAATTGAAAATCTTCTTTGTAAATTTCCTTTCCATAGCGAACAAGCACATTTCATACTTTTTCAATGAATTAAAAATAAAACACAGTTGTCATACTAAGTTCTGACCATGACCAAGACCAAGGAATTTTTATAGTAAAAAAAAAAAAAGCTCTTTTACTTAGTTTTTAGAGGAATCCAATAAAGGGGATATTCTGAAAAATATAATATAGAGAATTATTTTCTCAAACACATAGAAGATACACAAAAGGTATCAATAGCAAGATCTTTATTGACAAGTGGAGGAGGGTACCAACTATAAAAAGAAAAAAATTGGTGTCAAATATGTATTTAGATGGTCATGTTTTCAAGAGTTATAGCATATGTAATCTATAATAATATTTAAAAGAGATTCTTTTATACATCATCTTTTTCAAAAATTATTTTTTAATTTAATTACTTTCTCTAGCAATAAATCATATAATTGCTTGTCATCACCTCATTCAATTTTTCTTCTTTAATATCTTTTAAATCGAACAATAAAAAAGAAAAACTGAAATATATTTTAAATAATGTATCGTTTTATAACATTTTAATTACAATATCTGATAATAATGATTCAAATTATCTTTTAAATTTTTTAAAATGTAAATACCAAGATGCTGATAGCCTGTGTATTTTTATAAATAGTAATAAAACATGGACAAATATATTGTGCATGAGTCATATTTTCTTTTTTGTGGAAAAAGATGGAGCAAGGAGAGTGGAATGACATAATCGGCCCTTTGGGCCTTAAGCCCACTTCTTTGTTACGTCACGACAAAATGGACTGGGAGTTTAGAGGATAAAGCCTTATGTGGTAAAAACACAAGAGGGATATTGTATCTATATAAATATTGAATGTAAAGTTATTTCTAATCAATAATATATATTAAAATGTAACATTATTTCTAATCAATAATAGAAGGTGATTGTTGTTACGTTTAAAATCTTATTATTAGAGTCAACACAAATTAACAAAACTATGACACTTACAAGGGACTTCAATGTTATGGACACGTGTATAAATTTTATATGGCCAAGTTGGATGTTGAAGAATATAATTAAGGGAAAAAAGTGATGAAAAATGGTATGTCATACCTCTCTTTTGATATATAAAATTGGTGTTACCAACGACAAAAAATAGAGTTTCTTGGTATGGATTTTGAATGGTATTCAAAATTTCTAAACATTATATATATTTTTTACTTAGTTAAATTATTAAAAAATTTCTTAGACATAACAACATCTAACTGTTTATGCTTTTCTTTTCTTTTTCTCTTTTCCTCTTCTCTATAACCTTTTTCCTAATTTAACTTTGACTAAACAGCCTTTGACCCCACCCCTCCCAATAATGCCTTCTATAGCATAATGAAGAAACTGCATAAAGTTTTGAAATCATTTTTAATTCAGAAAAGTTCATCAGATTTACACCACAACCTCACTTGTTGATAGCACCAACCCAGTTAGACATAAAACTACAATCTCCTTGGTCAGCATTTTTAATGTATTTTAATTGATAACAACGAAAAACCAGAACTCAATAAGTGAAAATGATAGAGATATGAAGGAAACTAAATATTTATTTATAATTTTGCAATGGTCACTGATCAGCTCTATAACATTTCCATGGAACTCAATTCCATTGCAGCCACTTTCTCTTTGATAGATTATTAATTAAGCACAGCTCATGTTGAAAACTTTCTTCCAACTAATTATCTTGAGAAATTTAAATACCCATATGACTCTAAATCTTGTGCAGCATGATTCTCATGGCACATACTTTAGGGTTAATATCTAAACAATGCTTTTATCAGGTTCTGAATCATCCTTCATGGGGTTCGGTTTGTATGAGTTGACCATGAAATTGCATGCACCAACAGCTTCTTCAACTGTCAGATACACCCATTTATGCCCTAGTTCATCAAGGAACTTCGATTTGTTCAGCTTCTTCATCACCTCGCTTCCAGGATTTACCAAAACAAGCTAAACACAGATAAAGGAATCATTACAAATACATAAATTAAGTGTTTTTACACGTAAGACTACCTACCCAAAAATTCAAAAGAGGAGAAAGAAATAATTACTTGTAACCCTCTTCTGTCAGCAGTTTTCTTGCACTCTTCAAGCATGCTTATTCCACTTGTATCAATGTTTGCAACAGCTGCCAATGAAATCACGTTGCAAGTTATTAGATTAATGATCTTTTAATCACATTGTCATCAAATTTACTTAATTTCTTTAATCAATAAACTTACCAGTCATATTCATTATAACATACTGTAAACTGGTTTGGTCTGAAGCTTTTATCCTATCTTCCTCTTCATCTATCCACCTTGTGATTCTAAGAATAAAATTTTGAGGTGAGTTTACAGTTTCATGCATGCAAAGAGGAACAAAATCACTGGTGGATTGTTACCTTTCTCGTAAATAGCTTGCATTGGCAAAGTAAATGGGAGCATCAATTTCTAGAATTAGGATTCCAGGAACATGATTTGCATTTGGATATTGTTCCACGTTTCTGTATACTGTGGAATTTGGAATGTTGCCTAAGAGAAATGTTCTTGGCCTTGCAATAAAAAGAAGTACTCGAAGTAGAGATACTGCAACCTGAATATTCACAGAAAACAACACATTAATTTCCTTGACCTTTGTTTGAAAAACCCTTCTTAAGAAGAAAAGGAACTTGTATGAATTAAATAATAAGCTAAATTTAACAATTTTTTCAAAGAATATCCACGAGAAACAGTTAGGAGGTGGATGATACATACTGCTATGACTAGGCCAATTTCAACACTGCCAAAGACTACGCCAACATAAGCACTGAAGCACACAAAGAAATCAAATTTGTCGATTTTCCACAAATGAATGGCTGCTTCATAATCAATGAGACCGAGCATTGCTGACACAATTATGGCTGATAACACCACCAGGGGAGTGAAATGGAACAAGGGTGTTAAGAATAACAATGTTAACATCACTGCTATTGCCATCACAATGTTTGATGCTGCAGTCTTGCACCCCGCATTATAGTTCACAGCTGAACGTGAAAATGGTCCTGAAACAAACATCATTTTGTTAGCAATTGTTTGATTATAGTCTGTGATTTTTCTTCTGGATCAAGGTTTTTTTTTTTTACCTGTGGTGAGATAGCAGGAGGTGAAGGAACCAAAAATATTCATGGTTCCAATAGCTATCATCTCTTTGTTCCCATCAATATGATAATTTTTAAACATTGCAAAGCTTCTACCCACTGCTATTCCTTCCTGCACAATCATCAATCATATTTATTCTCAATACTCTTTATAAACTGGACTAAAATGTTCAATTATGTTGTTTGTTTTCTTTCAAAATAAACCTAATTTATAAAACAGATTTCAAATGCTATGTTTTGTCCAGTTTTAATCTATTTTTCAAAATAATATACTATATAGTACCATTAAAATTAAATTTAAAAACCTAGTTGAAGCATATTATTTTAGTATAAAAGATATTTGGAACATGATCTTATCAGGACAATTAAGAAAGCAGAGACCAGAGATAGACAACAAGAAAAGAAGAAAGTGATCTGATGTGACTGTATATTATTGTGCTTGGTCACGAACAGTGTTTTTCAAAGACCAAAAACGAATTCATCAAATGAGGAAAGAAGGACAATGTGATTGATTACTTGCTTTTTTTTTTTTCATTTCATACAAAACATTGTGCAACTATTTAACTAAACTATCTCTTAATTTATACATGCTCAAAGAAACAACATGATACAAGTTTTTATGGTATTTCTTGGTAGAAGTTGAAACATTTTTTGTCTGACATTTTGTCCAAACATTTATTATTAGGGTGTGATCAATTATTTGAGTTGAGATTTGGTCAAATCAGACATTAAGTGATGGACCATGGCGAAGGTTACCCTCTAGCAAAGGAAATGAGACAGAGAGAGATACTTAACCGCAAGTGCTATAATGCCAGTGACAAGTCCAGTTTTTATGGCAGTTCCCATGTAAGGTGACACCAACACCAAATTCGTCACGGAAGGTGGATTCAGCCCCTTCTTCAATTTTCCTATCTGAAACAACATTTAAATAAATTACATTACTATCACTTCACATCACAAAATAAAGCCTTAACTAGCTCCCAGTTTTCTCAATCAGACAATTTGAATATGGATCACTAGAAAGAAACCGCTATTCACTAAACGGGCCGATGTTTAAAGTGAATGGGGCCCAATAGTGAAGGTGTGTAAATGGGTCCCACAAGTGGTGGTTGTGTGGTAGGGTAGGACAATAATTTGGGATTGGGCCATTGATAAGAACCCAAAAGGCCTTAATACATGTGAGCCTCAGTGTCTGTCCTATTCCCTATCAGGCAGCTACTAGTGCCGTGTTTGCTTGAGTGCCAAGGTGAATAGTAGTGCGTCACGAAATGGGGTCTTTATATTCTTGGATTTGGAATAAATTTAAATGTATTACTTGTTTAAATGCGTATTTATTAGTTATTTATAGTTGTTTTTTTGTCTATTTTAAATATATGTACGTAAATTTATAAATTGTATTATTGATGGCATAAATAATTTAATAACATTAGTGAATATTTTTGCATAATAAATTTGTTGCAACACTCACCACTTGAACTCCATGTTTCTCAGCGTGTGTGAGATAAACCAGTAGACTTCCAAGTATGACCGACGTCAATGGTGCCATTGCTGACACCCAGAAGAACTTTGGTTGTCGTTTGCTCTGTCATCACATGATGCAAAGGTTATCAATGGATAAAAGTTGATAGCTTATTTTTCAGAATTTCAATAAATATTTACAAATTCTGAATTACAAACTAAAGAAATAATAGTTAATTATTTTAAACGTAAAACTACTTTTAAACTTATAAACATGCAGTAGTTATTAAAGCGTGTAGCTTTAATTAAAAGGGTAAATCAAACAAACAGGCCCTAATATTTTGACTGCACATTATTTTTAAATATTATATTATATTATATTATATTGGAATAGAATTGTGAAGGGGATTGATGTCCTTTTCCGTCAGGTTCATCGAATATTAACTCCGAAGTGGGAATCGAATGGAAACAAGTTTGATTTGTTTGACTGCAATAGTATTATAAAACTAATAGCATAATAGAAAAAACGAATATTATTTACTATTGTCTATGGTATGATATATATAAAGATCATGGCTGTAGTTGGGAACATAAAAAAAATTATATATAAGTCAATTACCTCTGAAAAACTTGTTATCTAATTTCAATAAGGGATCAAAGGGGGAAGGTAGGTTAGGATTGAAAATAGGTTTATCGAGAGAATAAGTTGATCCTTTTAGAATCTGAACCCTAGAAAAAAAAGGACCACTAATATAGGGATTAGGATGTTTTCCATTGACACTTGACAGTTAAAGTCATGGGTCTTAGTATAATAACATTTGGGTATTTTTCTTTTTTCTTTGTTTGGTTTACTTTACAACCTTACTTGAGGAATAAAAACAAAAACAAAAGAAAATGAAGGATTAAATGTAACATATAAACTTTTACCTACCAAATAATGCAACACAATATGTGAAACGTGGGATGTAGCATATGTGGAGAATAATTAAGGTAAGGGTTAGGTATCACTTACGAAGTATCTTGTGACAAGGAGAAAGAAAATAAAGCAACAACCCAACACAGCGCTTTCCCACCTCCACTGCATATGCATAAACAAATAAGAAAAACAAAATCATGCTAACATCAACCCAACAATAACTTCAAGTGAGAAAGAGAAGATTCTTTTCTTCTTTTTTTTAATTTCAGAAAATCTTCCACGAATTTGGTAGTAGTGTTAGTCTGCAATATTAGCAAATACTAATGAAGCTATGCCTAACGAAAAATATGTTAATAGATAAATAACTTATATTTTTGAACAATTGAAAAAGCACGTGTTTTAAAGTAAAATTTGAGTTGATTAAACTGAAGATTTGGATTTAACTAAATAATACAAAAATGGAGCAATGATAACATGGAGGTGTATAGATGGTGTGGTGGATGATAGTGCGCGTTTGGGTGTGAATAATGTGTTGTCGTGTGCGGTGTCGGATAAAAAAATACAGAAGAAATATGAGAAAGTGTTGAATTTGTAATTACCTGGTGAGTTTGGCTGAAAACAGAGCGCATCACTGACACTATATCAGCCTCGTGAGTAAAATGTTCAAGACCAAGAATTGATTTTAGCTGTTGCAGACAAACCACTGTGGCTGCTCCCCCCATGAACCCTACTATGGTTGCATGTGACAGAAAATCCACGATGAACCCTAACCTGCACTCCTCAACCATTCCACTTGCTCACAACAACAACAAAATCCACAAATGATATTTTATGCAAAAAATCCAATTCTCCTACTCAATCATTTGTCCTCACTTTAAATTACAGCACAAATCATGTGTATCAACTCACATTTTTTCTTATTGTTATTATTTTAAGAAACGAAAATTGTAGTTTTCAATAGTACAATTATTCAAATCCAATGGTATTTGGGTGAAAATTGAATTAAAAAAAGTTGGCATTATTGAAACAGAAATGCTCCATCCAATACAAACCAGTATTCATGAAAGGGAATGCAGTAGCCAATACAAGCCAATCGCACTGCCCGAGCTGATTCCAGAATTCAACATTTTATTATTATAATAATAATAATAATAATAATAATATGTATATGCTTTAGGGAATGGGGGTGGGTGGTGTTGAATCTCATAATTGCAAAACACAAAATGGTTTCACGAGACAAATCATGGCCAAAAGACAAAAAACTCCAGCCCATAGCGAACTACACAACATTCCCCACAATATTTTCACTTTTCCTTTTAAATACGCAAGTTTTCTGCTTCTAAATTAAGATTTTTAAAAGATAAAAGGTATACTATACTACTCACTGACAAGTGACAAGAACATGCTGGGCTCACTTTCATTTTGTTCGCATTTTAACTTACATCTAGCTTAAAGTATTTATTTAATAATTAAGTTCTTATTATTTGAAATAAAAACTAGTATGTTAATTAGAGCATAAAATGTGTTCTACTTTCCAAAACATGATTTTTCTCTTTTGAACATGTTTTCAAACATAGGACAAGTAGAAGTGTATATAGTATAATAATATAATATTACCTGAAGAAGCCCAGCGATGCCTGCAAAACTCCAGCAAAGAATGTAGCAGTGAAAGCTAGATGGAGAAAAAGGTTGGGATTCTCGACGTAGTTCACCACTCGACCCAACATAGAAGCCATCAGAAGTGATCCAACCGCCACAGTTCCCACCGCCAAATCCTTTGAGCTTCCCATCATAGCATAAATCAGTGGGGGTATGAAGCTCGAATCTGCATTCATTCATTCCTTTTTCATATGTGTTCCCCCATTCAAACAAAACAAGATATATACCATGAAACACTTTTGTTAAATTTCATGTTTTTAAGTAGGTCAAAACTTGAAAGAACTCGGTATATATTGCAGAGCAGAAGAAGTTGAGGGCAAGTTTTATGAAATTAGAATAGTTTATATCTTAATATGTTATTGGTCTGGTTACGAAGACATGTTCTCTTGAGTATTAATGTCTGCAAAGGTTGTTATGAAGAGGAAAAGATAGTAAAAGACATGATGAGAGAGAGAGTACTGACAAAGTCCGAGAATTGGAGGGAGGTTGGCGAGCTTGGCGTAGCTGATGCCTTGAGGAATGGCCAAACTGGCAATGGTGATGCCAGATATGAGGTCTGATTTCAAGAACTGGAGGGTGTATTTGGGTGCCCATTCAAAGATGGGGAAGAAGTACTGAAGTCCGAGGACGAACTTGACTGAGGATGTTTGGTTCTTGAACTTCCTAAACGGGTCATCTGGGAAAAAGGTCTCTTTCAAGGAGTACTTGAGAGACTTGAAGAATGGTTGAGGGGGTGGAATAGCCACTCGTTGCACACTCTCCACGTTCGGGTATTCATAGTCTGCGTTACCCATTAGAGTAAGGTTTTTGAGGAGGGGATGATATAAGAAAGAAGAAGAGGTAAGGGTGAGGTTTGGTGGTAGAAGTTTGTGAATGATATGGGTTTATATAAAGAGAGTTTAAGGGCAGTTATGTTGGTCATGTGTGTGGTCGGGGATGGAATGCTGAGGTGTGTTCTTTCTTTCACTTCTAATATTGTTTCTACTTTTTCTTCTTTTTTCTAACCACTACTATATGGGAACATATCTAGTACAATATACTTAACTCTCTCACCGGCAATTCACTGTGAGATATGTTCAGAAGTTGAAAGAGACCCAGTGAACAGTTGAGAAGGGCGACATGCTAATCGAGCATTAAGGTGTGAGAAAAATATTAATTAATGTTATGTGTTAGCTGAAGTTGGGCACCACCAGGTGCATTAGTGATTTTTGTCTAACACATGTTAGAAGAAAAAGGAAGGAAACTCAAACGCATCTTCTTATGGGTAATGACTTATGACTTCACTCCCTATCTCATCTTCAGATACTCTCGACACTAAGATCATTGAATCTACCTTTTTTCCTTCTCACCAGGATCGTGTTACCAATATCATTATCTTCTTCTTTTTTTCTTTTTCACTTCTCATAGCTTCAGCTACCCTACATTTTCTCGCTTTTTACTGCTGATCAAAATCAAACTTGTCTTAAACTTTAAGAAGATAATCTTATTTATTTTTAGTTAAATATACATACTCCAGTTTTTCTTGGCAGAGATTAAAGCGTTAGAAGTTTTTTCATGCACACGTATAATTTCACTTTATACAGATAAATATGCTTAATTGAATCTTACAGAATTCATTTATAAAATAGGATATTAAAATTAATGGATGGTTCAATATCATATATGAAATAATATATGGAACAATAAATTTGGTTAGAATCAACTCTAATTCATGACATGAATATCATATTAACAATAAATTTTAAACTTTCTACAAATTTAACTTGTAAGGTAAAATTTGCACTAATATTCTAAATTAACTTTATTTGGGTTGATTTGAGACTTTCAACATTAATTCTTAAAAAAATATTTATGTGAAAAAAAAACATAATATTACTAGACAATTAGAAATTTAAAAGGAAACGATATATGCATAGGAATTATTATAGTATTTTTGTAAATTAACTATTATATTTATTAATACTAGCGGGATCGAGGTACTGTGTAATATATATAGTTTAGATGTGTGCGTGAATGATTTTATTTTCTATTCTTTTATCTGTATTTTAAAACAAGAATTATATGAATATAAAAACTAAAGAAATAATTTAGCTTTTTTCTGTATAACTAAACAAAACAGTTGTCTATGACTACTTTGTTAATCCATTGCCCGTATTAAATACACATTTCAGTAACTGTTGTGTTTATTATAGTATTTGGATTGAAAGTACTTTACATTCATTTCAATTAAATTTAGTTTGATTGTAAGACAATTCCACTACCAGTTTTGATCAGAAAAGTAATACAAGAAGATCACGTGACCAACATGACAAGTTGAAGAAAAAAAAATGAATAATTATAGAAGTTGTTATTTGGATGGAATTGGTGATTTAAGTTTGTAATGCGAAGGAAAAGGAAAACTGAAAAACTAGTGTTGAAATAATTGATGAAATAATGATAATTTTTTTAATTAGACTTGGGCAATGTGAATACGTGACCTCATTCATTGCAGAGTTTACGAAACAAATTCCGTGATTCACACCGTCACTGTGTAATATAAAAGGAACGATTAATTAATTTCATATGATTAAAATTTCTCTCTGTGTTGTAATATGCAATATTATCGGATATACCCTTTTAATTAAATAGAATTACTTTAGCTGCATGGAGTTAACAATTGCACTTAACTATATGGTATATGCAAATTGTTAAGCTACATGCATGCACAATAGAGTTAAATTACCATCATAATTAATAATACTTTAACTTGATTTCTTTTCTTTTTAAAATATCACTCATTTTATATTAGACCAAGGATTTATTTATCAACATTTTAAATGTTGATTTGAAAAATAAAAAATTAAAAGTTATAAAATGGAAACTAGGTGACAGATCTAATTTTATTTATTTATCTTTAATCTTGAAAAGAGTCGAGCTTCAAGTTGACTTCGTTACATCTTGTACCCGTGACTTGACTTACAGGTCTTATCAACGGTCCGTATGTGATAAAAAAAATTAATTAACTTTTTAAACGTAACTAATTCTGTTTTTCAAGATGAAATTTGTAATAAATATTCAAGAAAAAAATAGATTTTTAATATCTTAAATTCCACACAAAAAAAAAAATACAATGTTAACTCTTAAAGTTAATAGCGTTAACAAAAGTGACGAGTATAAGGAGGAATTTATCTACAAATGAAGAAAAAATAACGAAAAATAATAATACACTTATAGTTTTTCGTCATATTTAATTGCAATTACATTGTTTATTTCTTCTAGTATTTTGCATTTCTCATAAATTGTATAATGTAAATTTTTACAATATCCAAACATTACTTTAAATATGCTGTTAATGCAATTATGAAAAAAAAAACAGTAATTTGATGATAGATTAAAATTAATATATTTTTTCTCAGAATCGTATCATTATTTAAAATTAACAATTATTAATTAGGAGCCTAGAATGCAGTGTAATAGTACGCGCTTAAGGTACAATGAGTATGTTTAAATTATTGTAATGGATAAGACGATCATTACGACAAAGAGGGGAGGATAGGGAGGAATATAAGAGGGTTGAATCAAATCAATGTCTCTATGAAAACAAAAAAATTGTTAAATATTTAATACTATTGTTATTTAAAAATAAGAAAAAAATCTGAAACTTAATTTAAAAAAACAATATATAGTAATAAGAACGAAGTCTCTCAGATCGTGAGCAAAATTGACAGATCTAAATAGGTTACTTAGCTGGAATTTGTGGGTGTATGGAAACTCACATCTAATAGATGCCAAATGCATGTGTTAATGGGAGAAGATTTAATTAATCACATTTAGATATTTCAAACTCCTAACACTGTCCCCTTCATCGCAGATAACTCTATAATGTAATCCTTCAAAGTATCTTCAAAACAACATATATTTGCCTTTTTTCTTTACATTTGTTTTTTTCTGTTCAGTGTATAGTTTAAATGAGTTATTGATTTTAATAGGTAACATTCTTTAACTAATTTGTACCCAGAACTTTCATTTTACAAAATTTGATATTAATTAAGTTAAAACATTAATATAATAACTATTAAAAAAAATGTTAAACATATTCCAATTTTACAATTTTTTTTACACTCACTTTTGTTTATATATATATATATATATATATATATATATATATATATATATATATATATATATATATATATATATATATATATATATAATAAAAACGTGACATCCCATTTAATAGATAAATTTTAATAAACAAAACATCACATATTATAATAAGATAGAGTACGTAACATAAAGTGTGTAAGAATTAACCATTACAATTATCCAAAATATACTGAACTCAAAATATTATAGGCACAAAACAACATCCTAAAATCCACAAACAACTTAAACATGAAACAGTTTACAAAAGATTGCTCACAAAGTAAGGAATACATAAGACCAATTTTTCAAAAGGTGCTCCAAAGAGCAATAACAAACTTAGTCTAAAGAGTTGCATCTTCACTATCGGAACGATTACAAGCAAGTCTCCATGTCTGCTCACACCAACCTTGGTGATCATTGCAAAAAGAAAAACACCACAAGAAAACATAGCACAAAAAGGAAAAGGGTAAGCTAGAGAAAAATAATTTTAACATATAAATGAGCAAGCAAATTATTAAACACAAGCAATATGTGATAGCAACCATAACAAATCATCTAAATCAATTATCTGAATACGTGTAATGAAATCAGATTCACTAGTTGCTTGTACTTGTGGTGACCTCTATGGCTCTGCAGAATCGTTGCCAATGGGTTTCACCCTACCACACAAGGTTGGTCTATGATCATCTAAGGCTATTATGTTGTCAAAGACTAGGACTTTTTACTACTCTCACCACATGAACCATTCTACTTTATATGACTCTGACTGGTTCATTAGAGTGTCAGGGTGCAACCTTACTTGAATTCTTAAGTTACTACACACACTACTTTATCATCAAAAGGGATTTCTCCATGAAATTCCCACACCAAGTCCGCATGTTATCTTAGAGCATTATCATCCCATGTTAATCATATGAAATACAGTCTTAAATCACCACATCATACATGCACAACATCATACATCATACTCTTGAGAAGTAACATAACCAATCATAGAAGAAATCACATAATGAAACACTTCCATGAACCAATCTCGCTTAAGCTAGAAGTCTTCACTTAAGCGACAGAAGTTCTCCCGCTTAACCTAGGCATTCTCGCTTAGGCAAGAGCTCAAAAAGTGAGCATTGTGAGATTCTGCGAGTTCTTACTTAAGCGAGAGCTTCTCACTTGAGCAAGATTGCTCTTCGCTTTAAACGGAAGCTCCTCGCTTGAGTAACAACTCGAACAAAGACAAATGTGAGTTTCTGCTATTCTTACTTAGACAATAGTTGCTTACTTATGCGAGAATAGCAAGTTCCTCACCTACTCACGCATGCAAACCTAGAACCTAGAAACACAAGCAAAACAACACCCAACTCATTTCCATACAACACAAACATCAAACATGCATTGTAAACATGATTCAGAACCCAAAAACACGCAATACTCTTAAAAAAACTTTGAACCCTAGCTTCCCTTACCTAAAAAACGCTACTACTTGTAAGGGAAAAAGGCCTTAAATGGAATGAATACCAAGACCCGGAACAACTTAAAAAGCTGAAAACAAAAACACTAATAAACGAAATGAGGTTCTAAGGAAGACCTCAAGACAAAATCCACACTATAGAACTGTAAAAGAGAACAGACAGAGGTTCGAAGTCTTTTACTTACACAGGAGGGGAATTTTGCAATGGCCATAGTTCAGCTTCTGTTTCAGGGAAAGTAAGAAAGTGAATTGTTTGGATTGAGGAGACAGAGTGAAAAGATAAAGTGAGTATCTAAAAAAGTTCATAAAAAAATAAGGGAAGTGAGTTTGAACCTTTTTTAATATAATTGAGCCTCTCTATATATAGGCACATTTCCAATATAATATATCAATTAATAGTCAACAATGCCATAAATTTAACAAGTTTTGTTAAATAAATGTTGTTATTATATTAAAATGTATTAATATAATCAAAGTATTTATCATGTAAATAAATAAATTAAGCATTAAAATTATTTAAAATTATTAAAAATATTATATTCTTAAAATAAAATAAAAAATTGTCAACCAAATGGTTAGAAAAGTAATAAATAATTATATAATAAAATAATATAAATAATATAAATGGTTGTTGTTAGATCTTAGTAAACTCATTTAACTGGTAAATTAAATAAATTGGATTTAATTTAACTCACACTTAAATACAATTAAATTTTTTCTAACCTAATTTAGCTCAAATTCGTAAGTATAACCACATTTAATTTAATAATTCATTTCAGTAAACCCATATAACGAAGAGAGAATAAATTATGTAATAATAGTGTAAAAGAGATTTGCATTGCCTTTTAATCACAAATAATGTATATGGGTGATAAATGTATAGATCTTCACATTAATTATCTTAAAAGTTATATGGTTGACTATCTATGATGATACAAATTATTTTATACTTTGGACGTTGAGCTGAATCGACTTTTGGTGTGAGAAGAATTGGTTTAGGATGGTATGATAGGCTTTTGAAAATAATGAGTGGCAACAAAACCTGACTCGATTGGGAGAATCTATCTGCACCGACACGAAATGTGTATCTATTTCTTCTCCAAAAAACTTCGATTAGCAATGTGCCACTTTTGTTTTAATCACAAAAAAATTGTAACTAGAATGGCATCTCTTGTGTGATACTATGTCGTACCAAATCCTTGTTTCCTAAAGGCAGTTTGTGAATGTTGAGGTTCTGGATTAATCCAATTCAACGGTGTGGGTGGGTTTGGGCCCACCACTTTATATGGTTCAGTTTCTGCCCATGTAGACTTATGAATCAATGTACAAATCGCAAATCACTCTCTTGTTCGTTACTCCTTTTACTTAAAAGTCTCGTATTAAGTAAAAATAAACATTTATAAATTGTCTTAAAATTTTAAATTAAAAATAGTTTCAATCTTTTATTTATCAATTGACACATAGCTTTTATTAAAATTATTTATCTCCGATAACCTATCTCGAAAGATCCTTCATATTTTTTTTCCAAATGACCAATTTCATCAAATTACTGTACAAAGAGGTACTTTTTGTTTCTCACGAACATAGATTTGGTAAATTCTATCACAGTGCATAGATTAACAAATTCATGTGGCAGGTAATAATTTTGGTGCAATTTGTGAAGGAAATCTTTTGCACACACATGATTGAAGTTTGCATGCAGAGAGTCGATATTATATGTGCATGACACAACTTTGTAATGTAATCAATATAGTTTTGATCCTTATACATTTCCACAGTCAAAAGAATCAATGTAGAGGTACATCGAAGGGATGAGGAGTTTTTATAGGTGAAGACGATAAAACCAGTGGAATCCTATGCAAGTTTTGTTACATATGACATGACTCATGTGGCCTTGCACAGTAAAAGAAGTCAAGTCAACAAGACTTTAGGGCAAGGTGGAAACATAAAGTGAAAAACGACTTTAAGTTTCATCTAGGTACGCACATTAAAGTTGTCTATGGTAATGACTTTAGATTTCACTACAATATCTTACAAGTCGTAATATAATGATGACAACTTTAGATTAGATGTTAATCTCGTAACATGTTATACAAATTAGATTTACTTGTGGTGAAAAATGACTAATTTCATCAATTTTTTTCCAAAACTAAGTTACTTTTGTCTGTTTGATTTTTCATAGAAACATACATTGCACTGTGAGGTATGGGTGCAAATAAAGGTGGGCGTTGACTTGATGAACATGGATTTGATTCCCTTTGTCAGCATTATTATTGCTTGACTAGTTTTGGGTAACATAGAAATGCATGTAATGATAATGGCACCGACATAAATTTCCAATTTGCTATAAATAGTATAGCTAGACATAGCAGAAGAACATAAACTTAGGCGGTTATGAGAATGTAACACATTGACTAAGGATCATATGAGGGCACTGTATCATAGCTCCAATGTTGCTGCAGCTGGGACCCTGTGTTGTGGCTGAAATCCATTTAGATCAATAATTGAGTTATAAGGTTATGGCAACGCATGCTTTTTGAAGGACCCCCCACTAAAATCATCTTCTATAACATGCACAAACTGTGCCCTACGTCACCATTACTTATATTATTCTTCTCTTCAAACTGAGTGGTCCAAAGTTAAAAGCTTTTTTCATCATTCAATTTATGAAATTTATTAGCACAGAGAGTTGAAGGAAAGCTTGTTGTAAAGAATTGAAAAATTCATTTATGCAACCCCAAATCCTACATACTATAGGCTTTGAGTTGACAAGGGAACATGTGGTGCAATCTTTAGTGTGATAGAGTGTCATAATTAAAGTAATGCAAGAACATTATGGAGGGACATCTTAGTGTTAAAAGGGTAATATTGTGACTGTTAGAAACAGATTATGCACCAGAACCAGATCAATTATTGATGAGCAATAAAAATTTGTCATAATAAACTATTTAAATTATATTAAGAATAAGTGTACTTGGCTTGACCATTAAAAATAATGTTGATAAAGTATTGGTATCTAATCGAGCAATTAAGTTTTCTCTTGATTTTCTCTTCTATTGAGAATGAATAGAAAGAAACAAAAATATTTGTATGTATCATAAACTCTTTATGTAACCTAATTTGTCTTGATTTTCTTTGTCGGTTACTTTTTCCTAAAAAACAATATTTCTAATTTGGCCCGTCAAATTAGAATATTGTATGGTATACACTTAATATTTCATGACATATATGTTCTCAATCATAAATTTAATTAATTAGATCACTTTAATACTTTGACTAACAATAAAATGATCTTAACACATCTAATTTTATAGGATTAAATATATGTTTTTTTGATCCCTTAACGTTTAGAAAAAATTTGAACTAGTCCATCTTCGAAAATTTGTCTAATTTAGTCTCTCAATTATAGAAATGTGTGGATTTAGTCATTGTAATCAAAGTTTGTTAAGTTTATTTGACGTTTCAAATGTGTTTCATGATAACATTTGAATTGTTTATACCGTTTAACAATTTTCACTTCAATGTTAACTGAGAATCATGTTTGAAACGTCAAATAAACTTAACAAAAATTTACTTAAAATGACTGAATCTATGATTAAAAGGTTAAAATGACTAATCCATGCATTTTAAAGGTAAAAGAATAAACTAGCTCAAAGTTTCGAAACGAAATTAATTCTAAAAGTAAAAGTTAAGAGACCAAAAACATTATTTAAACCCAATTTTGTATATATATAACACTCAAATTGCTAACACATCTTAGTTTTAAAAGGGTAATATTGTGACTAAGTTTTGGTAAAGACTTGATTTATAGAAAATGATGGAAATGAAAAATTAAAAATATCTGTTTAGATATAATTAATGTTTTGTTCTGATAAAGAGGTTCTCATAATTTTATTTGGAAGATTGTTGTCAACAACGTCTTCCCTTCTTTTCATGGTTTTGGTGACTGTTAGTTAAGGTAACAATCTCACAGATTTCCATGCCTATGGTAATTAATTTTTAATGTAAACAATTTATTTTCCACAAGGAACTGAATCATATTGAGTATTTTTCAAGTTGGAAGAATCTTGAGTTAAGGTAAAAAATTATATCTTAAACATTAGAATATCAGTCTATAAAAGCTTTCAAAAATTTAAAGTGTCTCACAGTAGTTGAAAAACTAGCTTCAAAAATTGAAAACCCATTATATCTAGAATCTTTTTAATTCCTTTTGCTTTTTCATTCTTTTAAAATGTATATTATCATGATTCAGTTTCAACCACACCAATTTATCAATTTAATAAGAAAATTGGTCTATTCATACGAAGTTAATTATTCTGATTCGATCACATCTCTAATCCAGTAACTGGTTCGGACCACTTATATCACTAATTTCTTGTCCAATAGGATATATCAACTCAAATGCATACACTTGATATTCACCATAAATTTTCAATTGCAAAATTGTTCACTGTTGAATGAAGTTGAAATTTAACAATGATTTAAAGACGAGTGGTTCTTATATTTCAACGCTCAAGTTGGCGATTTGCATGTATAATGTTAGGAATATTTTAAGTGTGAGTCAAAGTCTCATATTGGATAGAATAGACAAATTTAAACACTATATAAGAATAAATATCCATAACACAATTGTCTTAAGGTTTTGGAATTAAAGTGGTGTCAAAGGCCTTATATGTGTAAGACTAATGTCATATAACTATATGGAATCACAATCTCTCTATAACTATAAATCATATATATGAAAAAGATATGACTAACCTCATAACCATAACAAAAAAGGATCACTTATACACCTGAAAGAAAATATATCATATGAAAACAAGGGACTCACCCTAAAGTTAACTCAACATATAGTCTGTAATATGAGTACTTATGCCCTTAAAAAATATGATGTACTACTTTAAACACTTACTATAATAATAATATTAATTTAATTATATTAAATCTGATTTATTAGTTTTGAAAATACGTGACTAATTTTATATTTTCTATAAATAAACAAATAATTAAGATGATAGACCATGATGTTTTCATTCTAGTTAAAAAGATGAAAGAAGATTTGACTCTCGATTGTCAAATATCAGCACCATGTGCAGCCAAATCTCTGTATATTTTATCATGTCTTCAACAAATAAATATTTAAATCAATATTACAGTTCATAAAATTATTTTCGATTTGAAATATTATTTTCTTACAAATTACTATTGTGTTTTCCCAATTTTACTAAAAAGGTTTCGTAGGTAGGAAGGTGGTATTTGTGTACGATGAAAATATGTTAAACCTAAAGGCACAACCACTCATAGTGCTTCCTTAATGGTCACTATTTACACTAAATCAATAGCATCCGTTGGGTGATAGCTAGGGGCAGTCAATGGTGGTCGACATAATGTTTCTCAATGTAGTTTTTTTTTTTTTTAATGTTTTTTTTTTCTGTGTTTTTCGTTGTCAACTTTATGAGTGTGAGATATGAACATCAATGTTTGTGCTTAATCCGATAACATGTTCGTTTTATTTTGAAAATTTCAGATAATAGGTGCATTATCTTTTATATTTATTCATAAATAAAACACTAATTTTTTATTTGTTTAGTTCTTAGTATTGCAATTTAAGATAAAGAAAACACCAAGTATTTAAATCAATTTGGCCACTAATTAGACTACAAGTATACGTTCTTAACTTTATTATTTAAAAAAAAAAACTTGTGATATTTAAAACTATATACTTAAAATTAGTTTTAATTAGATCAACCCATTATGATCAACTTGTGGTAATTGAAATTGAATATATGGCCATTCAAAAAACAATTGAACCATGTTGTCCAACCTAATTAAATTGAACAAAATTTCATTCGACATAGAGTCAAAATCAAGAAAATCCAAACTAGTTCAGTTTTATTTGAGTTTGAGAATAAGTGTAGTATGAGTAATCTAAAACTCAATCCAAGACTCACTCTAATACTTGAATTATGCAAATATTTTCTTTTTATGTTTTGAATTAGTTTTTTACAAATTTGTTATCACTTAACTTATTGACTCAATTCAAGATTTAAATCAATTTTTATAAATTTTGTGTTATTTTTAATTAGGTTGATACTTAAAAATTATATTTTTCTATTAAAGAAAGTATTTTGAAATATTGATCAAATTAATCTAACTCTCAATTTAAGAGAGTGATTTACATTAAATTTAATTAAAAAAAGTTATTACTAACCTTTTATTTTATTTTTTAGTGAATAGAGTAATCAATTTATTCAAACCGTCCCTAACTCAACAATAGATTATACATAATTAATGACGAATGTTGAGAAGATACATTGAAAGAGCTAAACTTTCTTTTATACATGTGTAAGGCCCACTTTTATTGAGTGACCTAATGTTAAGGGCTGCCACACTGTTGGGCCTAAAGGGCTGGTCCATAGGGTGTCAAGGCCCCTAAAGCAGCCAAGGTCCCTCAATTGCAAGTCATTCTAAAAAATAAGTGTCCTAACTCACCCATTTTCTCTCCACAGAACCTCCGCTAGGGTTTGGAGATCTACCCAAGTTCAAGTGAGCTCAACCTCTGTCTCCCGTTCACGTAAGTTAGTTCTCGAACCTAGTCTTTCTACGTTGTTTTCGTGGTTTATGTCGGGACTCACTCTGTGAATTCAATCTCCTTTGTCGTGCCACTGTTTCAGTTCATAGATCTGTCCTTAGAGCTACTAGTTTCGTTGGCTTAAGAGTCAAAGTCCAATATTAGCCCTTTTTCAGGTAAGGGAAGCTAGGGTTTCACGTTATTTCTATTTTATGCAGTTAATGTTTTGTGAAATATGAGAAAAGATTGGGGGAAACGTTAGTTTTTTGTATATTTCTGAGTTAGGGGTTCAAATATTCATGAAACTGTGATATTTGACGTTATTTCTCGTATTCTGATGGCGTCGCACAGTCGTTGGGTGACTGCCCTGGATCGCTGGGCAATTGTGTGTTTTTCTTATATGCGCAGTTTTAGTAAAATTGACTTTCCCGACTCATTAACTGTTGAATTGAGCTCAAATTTTGACATGTGGTTCATAACATGCTATTTTATGGTTTGACCGGTTGGATCGTCGATTAGATGTCTGTAGCTTGAAAAATGTGTCACACATTACTGCAATGATTTTGGTTTTGTGATAATAAATTTTCTTGAGAATTTTGGTGTAAGAATTATGGTTGTGGGCTATGCTTGATTGCATGGAATTGCAAGTACTTAAATGTTGGCACTCATTTATTTGGGATGAATACTATTTTGTGATATATGTATGTCTTGGTATGCATTTATAAAGTATGAGATGAATGAATTTGCATGGGTGATGTGATTCATGGATTGTGAATGATAAACTTGGATAAATCTTGGCATGCGATTTCAATGAAATGGTTGGTTATATATATGGTCATGAATTCGGTATGAACAATAATGTTACATTGGCATGGTATTGGTATGAGGTGAAGTTCTATATCCCTGAATTGGGAAGAATGGGATGGTATGAAATCAACATGGAATATGAATGAGGATGGGTTACAAAGGATGGTGTGAGGTGTTAAATGCATGATCAATATTATTTGTTTGTTTGGAATGTGATTGGTATGTTGTCAGTATGTAAATCCATGAGTCTCTAGGTGAGACTTCCTGGTGGTGCTTCAGTGGTCGGGACGTAATTCCATGGCCCCTGTTAGTAGGAGTCTATGGTGGTGTCCCATCTATATAACTTGGTAAGGATTCAAGGTAAGGATTGCATCCTGACACTCTAAGGAGTCAGTTAGTCTCACTCAGAGCGGATTGACTCCTGTGGTGAGAGTAGCAACTCATTAAGGGCTAACCTGGTGTGTGAAAGCATCCGCTGAATCCGACCAAGATTATATGTATCCAGATGAGTCGAGTCGAGTCTTAGTGTATTGATTGGAAGGTCATAACATGCTTAGATGATGTATGTATATCGGACTGTGAAAGTATATTTGATTGTATGATAAAATCTTTTTGGCTCTATCTTACCCTTTTCTTGTTTGATTGCTTTGTATGTTGCTCTTTTAACTTTGCGATGATCATCAATTTATTGATGGAAGCAGATGCGAGAGGTACTCGTGATCAACAGGGGAGAGATGATTCTGCTGCATAGTATACTTGGACTGAACTTCATGTTTTTCTTGGGCTTTTCTTTAGGGCTATGACCCATGTACTTGTCCATCTTTTTATATTTCTATATGATTCCATTAAATTGTATAACCTGTTTCTTTTTGGGCATCATGGTGTGCCTTGGGTTGTAAGGAGTTATGCTTATGTTCCAATACCGCGTTACTATGTTATCCTGTGTGATGTTTCCTTTAATTAGGATTATTGATTAAATGGGACATTACAACATGCATATAAATTTGAAGAAGCCAGAAATATAAAATTTAATAAAATTAGAATAAAATATTTGTATTTACATGCTAACTTTTGTTTATGTAAAAACAATTTGGAAGAATAAACTCCTCTATTTAACAACGAAATCCCCGCCCTCCATAGTATAAGTCAATTAATAAAGTCTTTAAATTGGTGTAGATTTAGTTAGTATGATGAATTGTATATTTTATTGATTACGAGAAACTTATATAATTAGGTTAGAGTGCCTCTATTTCTAAGTTTATATAACTGTTTTCTACATCTTAATTATGTGATGTGGTAAAAGGTAAAATGACCTCTTAAATAAAATATAAAATTAATAAGTCACTTTTTGCGGCCACCTTTTTTAGTGGTACAATATAAAATTTTTCTTTTATTTTTGTTCATACATATCTGTCAAGTTCCTCCTATTTTTACATTAGTTTCCTTACTAATTAGGGTGATTTTGAATTGATTGATAAATGATTTTTGGATGGTATAATTTAAAATATAACAAATCCTTCAATCAACAATTATTTTAATTTTGGGTAGGTTTTAGATTTTGCAAATACTAAATGGAGTTTTGGGATTTAAATCAGAAAGGGACAAAATGAATATTTCAAAAGAAAAAAAAGATAGAGATATAAGATAAAATAATTAGAGGTCACAGTTAAACTATTTGTTTTATGAAAAAAAAAACATTATTTTTGTCTATTCATTAGTACAAGTTAAATGAATCAAGTCGAATACCTCAAAATTTTATTTATTGTGATAATCACCAGTTTAATATTTGGCTAATAATTCCCCCACCATATGGCTACACCATATCATTCCCAATTCTATTTTCCGTAACATATTAAAACAAATTCAAAAGTTTTTTCTTGTGAGCCCACTTTATTATGAAAACAATTTGATAGATTGCATCAAGAAATTTGATATGTGCAGGAAATCCTTGCCTTAATATTTTATGATGTTATTGGGTCTCTTGGATGACGATGAGGAATTAAGGTTGCGCTTTTACTTCTGCACCCCACAATTTCTTCACCTCCTAAAATTTCCAAAAATTACCATTTTATCATTTTGAAAAGTGACTTTTGAATTATATAATTTTAGAAATTTTCAGAAATAATTTTTTTTGAAAATTTCAAAATTATTTCTAAAACAAAGTTTGTGAAAAATAATTTCTATAATAAAATTTTTGAAATGCGATGGATTCTAAAAGTAAGATAAATTTGTAACGTATTAATGGACAAAAACCACAACTTATAAATTAGTTAGTTGATTTTAAGATTAAGTTAGATTTAAAATTTTTTCTTAATATTATAATCATTTAAAGTTTGTTTCAATGGCATTTATTATTTATTAGGCTTATCATGTAATTTATTATCGAATTATTATCAAACTATTAGTTAATATTTAATTTCACATTTAACTCAATATAAATAAAATGTATTAAATATCACACGTCAATTATAAATAATGTAAATGTGTAATATACAATTGAATTTAAAATTTATTACTTATTAAGAGTTATTTTTGAAATAAAATTTATAAAACATATGTAATCTATTTCAAAATAAAATTTCTAAAAAGAAAATTCCGAAACTCAGATATCTTCTGGAATGATTCTCCCAATTAGTCTTACAGGAACACCCAAATCAAATAAAATATGTTCTGGAAATAGCTTTTCTTTGGTTTTTCTCAAATAAGTTTTCTTTTTCAGCATTTTCTTTCTTTCTTCTTCCTCTCTGCGGTGTTCCCCTTCTTACTCTTTCTCTACAACAGTAGTGAAGGATGTTGAAGTCTTTTTCTTTTATTATAGGGTGCAATTAGTAACGGTAAGATGCAGGAAGCAATAATAGTCTTGAAGTTAATGGTGGGGTCATTTAGCTAAGGGTTTTTCTTCCTGCACCCCCAATTTTTCTTCCTGCTCCACATTTAACTGTGAAGACCATTATATCCTTAAAAAAATAAAAATAAATTATAAATTAAATATCTTCGCAGCTCGTACTCCCAAGAATGAAATTCGGTACTTCAGTTTTTGAAAGTCGGTAACACCGGTTTCTGAAAGCCGGTAACATCGGTTTCTAAAAGTCGGTAACCTCAATTTTTGTTTTTAATTTTTTTTATATATATTTTTATATATTTTAAAATTATATTTATATATAATTATATTATATATATTAAGTTTAAGAAAATTTCTAATAATTTTATTTATATATCATTTAGTTGTATATCTTTATTGTTTAAAAATAAAAATTAATTTAATGGATGTTGGTTGATAAAAGCGATTAAAGTTCTATCTCTGGTCATAATAAAATTATTTCTCAATAAGTTATCAAGAAAGTATTAAAGTAAAAAAGAAAAATGAAGAGATAAATGATTATCTCAATATTTGTTATAAATCATTAATATTTTAGTATGGTTTATGTATCTTAAATTTATGATTCTCCTATGATGTTTATTCCAAATTAAGTTTTACCCAAATTAGTATGAACCCTAATTATGATTTTAGGAATTTTTTGATCAGATTGGCATGAACCTTAATTCTACTTTCACCCAAATTAGTACAGTCTTAAATTATGAAATTTAAAGGTTGTTGTGTTTTTTGCTGAAATGGTAAAATTTATGGATATATATTGGGTTGCATTACAAATTCTGCTACACATAATGAATTAGTTGGATAACCTTGATTTGGAATAGAAATTAGAATACCTTTGTTGCGTGAATTCAATGATTTAGAAATATTAGAAATTGAAAAGTGCATACGTGAATCACTGTATAAAAATGGTTTAAGTAAAGAAAATGAATAAATTTTTATTTAACTAGAAAATTAATTTATATAAAAAAAAATTAAATTTGGCACTCCTAAAATTTATATTCATGTTTTGCCATTGTTTCTATCTTGAAAATCGATAAAATCGGATTCTGAAAATTGATAACACCGGTTCTGAAAGCTGGTAACACCGAGTTCTGAAAGCCGGTAACTCCGGCTTCTGAAAGCCTGTGACTCCGGCTTCTCAACGTCGGTAACTACAAACCAAAAGAATGGTAGTGGAATTATAAAAATGTTGGGGGTGTAGGAAGAAAAATTGGGGGTGCAGGAAAAAAAACCCTTTAGCTAAACCCATTATATATTTGGGGCCTCGCATAGCATTTGTTTGTCAAGAAAGGTATGGCATTTCTGTGTTAAATGATAATACTAAATTAAACATAAATATATTCTTCTTATATTTAATCAAATGTATTCTTCTTAAAAATGATTGGAAATTTTAATTTAACATCATAATTCTAATATTTCAAAATATAAAGTGCAGAAGTATTACGGGAAATAATTATTGACTACTTTTAAATTGATATTTAACACCATTTATATTGACGTGAAAAAATAATTTATGATATTTATTCTCCTCAACTATATTAAAAATAGCAAAAATGATTTGCATAGAAATATTCTTACAATATCATATAATTATAGATTAAATAAACAGGAAAGTTTTATATAACTATTATAGAGATGGCAAATAAACCCGTCCCCGTAGGTATTGTCCGAACCTGTCCCCGTTTTGACGGGGAATCCCCGCATTGACTGAGTATGGGTATGGGAATCCCCGACTTTTTCAGTTGGGTATGGGGATGGGTATGGGGATGTACATATCCCCGTCATAATACATGTTCCCGCCATATCTCCATTCTCGTTTAAATTATTAAAATATTCACAATTAATGAAGTAACCCTATATATATATATATATATA